>CEQS01029008.1_pt1 | contig 175377 bp, 147 predicted proteins | sample 530981 | NCBI WGS metagenome assembly CEQS01 (sample SAMEA2621176, study PRJEB7988) | marine metagenome | biome: marine biome (ENVO:00000447); feature: mesopelagic zone (ENVO:00000213); material: "saline water (ENVO:00002010), including plankton (ENVO:xxxxxxxx)" | depth 800 m
TCGAGGGTACCGATGCTAAGAACCGCAGAATATTGAATTTTGAACCGTAGAATTTAGAAGTAAAAAATTCAGTATGCTGAACTAAATAGTATTCTATTTGCGCCATTAATGCTCTGTGATCTCTATGAAAAAAAGAGCTCAATGCGCTCTGTGTAAATTATTTAATCAAAGAGATCCCAATTTATACTTCTCACGATACAAAACCTTTTGTGCCGCTCTTCTGAGTAATGCCTCAGATAAGGATCGATGTGGTTGTTCGGCTTCGTCAAATAGCTGGTTAACTTGTGATTCGGGGAGGTCAGCAATATAGAGTAGTTGGGAGAGTAAGTGTGGCGCTTCATTCATCACCAACTCAACTTCATTTGTGAGATAGTCCAGAAACTCCTTAGGGTTTTCCAGGATTTCATCAGGTAGTACTAGTTCGATCCCTACTCGCAAAAAATCTTTCTGTAATTGTGAAAAAGTTGCAGTTGCAAACTGATTTTCCTGAAGCCGTTCAATAATTTCGTTATTTAGCAAATCTTGTAAGTTTCTAAACTGATGATAAAATTCTAAAGTAATAAAATTAATTTCGCAGTCTAAAATTATTGAGGATGAAAGTTTTCAAATTTGGTGGGGCATCAGTTAAGGATGCTGAAGCAGTTAAAAACGTAGCGGGAATACTTGATCAATTTAAGGAAGAGGATCTATTCGTTGTTGTTTCGGCGATGGGTAAAACCACAAACGCCATGGAAAGTATTGTAAGTGCTCTTTATGACAAGAACATTGATACTTTTCGAGAATTAGTTGAAGAACGAAGAGCATTTCATTTGGAGATCATGAATGATCTTTTTGAAGATTCCAACTTACCAATTTATGCCGAGATAAACGGCCTTTTTGACGAGTTACTTGAAAAAGAGAATGCTCAAATGGCGCCAAATTATGACTTTCAATATGATCAGATCGTTTCATTCGGAGAGGTGATCTCAACAAAGATCATTGTTGCATTTTTACAACTAAAAAGATCAGATGTTGTATGGGGAGATGCAAGAACGTTTATTCGAACGAATCATACATATCGAGCTGCGGAAGTTGACTGGGACTTGACAACTGAATTGATTGACAATTTCCTTGCTGATCATCAATCTAAAAAAGTATGTATTACTCAAGGGTTTATCGGTCATACTGAAGAAAATTTCACAACAACATTGGGTAGAGAAGGATCCGATTTTACCGCGGGAATTATTGCGTATTGCACCAATGCTGAGAGTGTAACGATCTGGAAAGATGTACCTGGAATGCTGAATGCAGATCCAAAGTGGTTTGATAATACAGTAAAACTCGACAGGATTTCATTCAAAGAGGCGATTGAATTAGCTTATTACGGAGCATCGGTTATCCATCCGAAGACGATTAAACCACTGCAAAACAAGAACATTCCTTTGTTTGTAAAATCTTTTGTAGATCCATCAGCAGAAGGTACAGTGATTCAGGAATCAACTGAAAATGATCATTTGATTCCATCCTTCATTTTTAAGATCAATCAGGTGCTACTTTCAATAACACCGAAGGATTTCTCATTCATTGTGGAAGAAAACCTGAGTGATATTTTCGGGAAATTAGCGATCTCTGGTGGACATATTAACATCATGCAGAATTCTGCAGTAAGCTTTACGGTGTGTTTAGATATTGACGATTTCCGCTTGAATAAACTTGTTGATCTACTCAGTAAGGATTATGTTGTTCGATATAATCGAGGACTTGAGTTGGTAACGATCAGACATTTTGATCAGGCAACAATCGATCGTGTTACAACACATAAGGAGATCTTGATGGAGCAGAAGACACGACATACCGCTAGGATCGTGATGAAGAATGTTTAACTGATCTCTTCGAACGATGTCGTAATCCCTTTTATCAAAGCAGAACTGAATCCATTGTGTTCCATTTCATTCAGACCTGAGATCGTACAACCCTTTGGCGTAGTCACTTTATCAATTTCTAATTCTGGGTGATTTCCATTACTGGTGATCAGTTGAGCTGCTCCTTTCATTGTTTGCGCAACAATTTGACCGGCCGTTTTTGCATCAAAACCGATTTGAATCCCTCCTTGTGTCATGCTTCTCATAAATCGAAGTACAAATGCTACTCCACATGCGCCAATAACTGTAGCTGCGTCCATTAACGATTCATCGATGATGATGGATTCACCTATTGAGTCAAAGCAGTTCCTCACGTACTTTATCTTTTGTTCATCGGTGCTATTCGTTGCAATACATGTCATTGACTCACCAACCGCTGCTGCAGTATTTGGCATCGCTCTGAAGATTTGATGATTTGGACTTAAAGTGTGCTCCAATTCCGATATATTTACTCCAGATGCCAGTGAAACGATAATCTGTTTCTCGGGATCCAACTGTGGTTTTAGTGAACTCAGGACCTCCAGAATAGTATAAGGCTTTAATGCAAAAATTAGTACATCTGCATTTGCTACTGCAGATCGATTGTCGGTAGTACAGTTCACCCCTTTATCTTGCAGTTGTTTTAGTTTTGATATGTCTCTGCGAGTAGCCGTTATAAATTTCGGATCTATGCCCTTTTCCAAAAGTCCTTCAATTATCGAAGATCCGAGATTTCCACAGCCAATTATTGCTATTCGTCTTGTGTTCATGTTTTGAATTATGTGAACGAAAAATCTGGTAAAAATAACGCTTATTTCTCTTTGATACAGTCCTTTATAGTGTTATTTGAGTTTTTTGGAATAGCTGGACACATCAAACCTTTGAAATTTCTTATTATATGGAGCCCGCGATGGATGTCGAGGATGTCCACTCTTTGTCAAATCACCGATGACTACCCAGTTGGCGTCTAAGTCCTGACTTACATCAATTAGATCAGTGAGGCACTGCTTCATGTATTTTCTTACATTGATAATCTCTCCCCATGCAGCAAGAATGGTTACTTGTTGATGAGATTGTAAAAGTGCTTTGATCCGTGCTAAATTCTCTTGGAAAATAGACTTGTTGAATCGTTTATGGAGACGATCTGGATATGGTGTTCGTTTAGGATATAAGTTCAGCATCACAAATCCATCAAATCCGTTTCGCTGAGCAAACCCCATAACCTTCTTTATTGTTTGATCAGGTTTTTGATCATCAGCTGTACTCGGATTAAGTCCAACAACAAAAAGTGGGTTTTTTCCGCTAATACCTAAAGCGTATCGACAGGAGTTGTTAGTATTTCTATGATAAATGTCCGGATTGTAGATAAGCATAAAATTTTACCACAGCCTAAAATCCACTGTTTGGTTTTCAATTCTCGATGTGGGTTGTTGTTTTCCGTTTGATAGTTGAGTTACCTGTTGACCGACATATTCTTTTAATTCAGAAAGCCAGATTTCATTATCGTTATTTAAATCAGCTTCACCTGACTTAATTCCATTGAGTAATGCATACGTGAAGAGTCCATTATTCCAGTCATCTCCTTCCATGGCAAACTCCATTCCACCAGCTGAAGAGATCACCGTTGCTCCTGTTCCTTTTCGAAGATCGGTAAATAGTGATTTTGTGAGCTCCAACGTATTCTGTGATCCAAGTTTTGATTTTACGCTTTTACCAACAGCACGAAATTGAACATCTCCTTTGAATGTGTTCTCAGCTGAAGCAAGTTCAACTTCTTCTTTGTCGATCTCTCCCGAATGACAAGCATCCAAAATAAGCGTCTTTTTCAATGGCTTGATCCCATCTAATAGTCCTTCCAAGTCTTCATACATCAAGCCTTTTTTCTCAGGTGCAGCAAAGTCCATATCGTAAGTTGCCAGGTAATAATCCAGCTCAGCACTTAACACTCCATGTCCTGCAAGAAAGATCATAACGTGATCGTTTATATCAGCTTTTTCTAAAAATGATTGAAGCCCAATAACATTTTCGCGGGTTACCTGATCGTTCGTGAGTGTTTTCGTTAAGACTTCATCATATACCTTACTTTTAGGTAGCAACGCAGCTATGTCTTTTGCATCTTTAGCAGCATAGGTCAAGTTAAAATCTGATTGCTCAAACTTACTTTCTCCAATCGTTATCAAATAGAGATTTGCCTTTTTTTTGCCAACGGTGCATTCTACCTCAAAGGTTTCCTTGAAACTTTCAGCACCGGCCTGGTTGAGTACAGATACTTGCACTTTGTTATTTCCTTTAGCTAAATCAACGCTAATCGTTTTATTCAGTTTTTGCGTTTCCAGATTACGAAGCGAGATCCCATCTGTTCCATAAATAGCCACATCATTCACCCATACATTGATCCGATCGAGATTGTACTTGCTGTCTTCTAAATGGAGGTTGAGATCAATTTTGTCACTCTCAATGAGTGTTGGCATTTCCTCAAAGTTCTTGATCTCTATTTTTGGTAGATGAAAATCATCCTCAAGCATATCTTCGGTAAAGCCCATCTTTTTAAGACGCTTTTTGTAGGCCGCATGATAGGCAGCGATCAATGAAGAATCGGCATAACCTAAACGATCAAGTATGATATCGGGACGGTTGTATTTGAGGTCGAATTGTTCAGCGGAGTAATATTTAAGATCCTGTTCAAAACCTAAAACCTCAGGCACACCTTCAGGACAGAAATAGTAGTTGTCATTGGAAAAGAAAATTGGCCTATTGTTTCTAGTAATTAATAGTTTTACAACCCGTTCATTATTATCTTTCTTATTTCCGTTCCAAAAATAAAGAAGCTTTTTTTCGAAGCTTAATCCGAAAAAACCTAAATCACCGGTAGTATTCTGGAAAGTAACTTTGTTCTCGTGAGCTGTATAAACTTCTATATTCCAACCTTTCTGATCTATGAATTTAAAGAATTCAGCTGACACTTGAGGGTTTTCGGTTTTCGGGTTGTAATTACCATCCTCATCTAGGTAGTCGTCTATCATTTGCCAATAGTTGTAATAGACCCTTGAACTATTAACATATTCAAATTCTTCCGCACTGAGTAACTTCTTACTCAAAGTATCTTTAATGTACTTCTGAACTTCATTGAATGATGTCCAACCTTTGCCAATATAATTATCTGAAACGATACCCGTTGAAAGATTCACATACCTTGTATTCTCAACTCTTTTCTTAGTAACAGTTCCGAGTCCTAGCGTAACAAAATGGTGGAATTGAGAGACATAAGAAAGATTATTTAATTCATCCTGAGTACTATGAGCTATATATTTACCAACCTTTGGGTTATACCAGTGAAGTCCCATAGATTTTTCTTTTTCAAAATACCCAGCAATGCAAACTTCTCCATTATCATCAATTGAAATATCATCAATTACTTTAATACCTATCTTATCCTGTAAGACTAACTCATTTTTAATTAGATCGTAAACATATATTTTGCTACCCGCATTGTAAGCTAACCAACTTGCACTTTGGGAAATACTTAATTCATTTTTGTCGTAGTTCTTTAAGCCTGGAAGGTTATTCATGTTTATTTTTTTCTCGAATCCGAGTGTATCTCGAATGAAAAGTTTATCATTTTCAACACTGGCTATAAACTTCCTGGAAAACCAATAGTCAAAAAAGGCTCTTTCTAAGTAATCTTCAGGAAAGAAAACTTCTAATGCCTCTTGGTCTCCAAATACAATATGAGATAGCTGGGTTTTACGATTATCTTCAATGTTTTCATCTGTGACTGTATTATGGATTATATCATAACCATTGCTTTTATGTAGTAATATGTACCTGCTATCATTAGAAATATAGAAAGGTTCTATTGGCTCTTCAGTTTTAATTAACTTCGATTTAATCGGCTTTCTTGAGGTAAGATCATAAATGACAACCGAAACTTCCTGGCTCGGACCGATCTCATTGTAAAGCATCGCATATCTATCGTTGATTGAGAAAGATATATTCTTGATGCCTGATTTGGCGGTTAAAGGTAAAACTGTCGAGGTCTGAGAGTACAGTGAGCTGAAGAGAAACAATCCCACAACGAACATTAGGCTTTTAAACATGCTTATTCTTAATTATTATGCTGCAAAATACTATAATTCAATAATATGTAATATAGTTTTGCTCATTTTTAAACACTCAGAACCTTAGGTGACAGATTTAAATTGATCAAGAATTTTATCCGCCAATACATCACTCAACTTAAAATAACTCTCATGTGTCCACCCACCGACATGCGGAGAGAACAAAACATTCTCCATTTTTAGCAGGGATTTGAAATCAGGATTGTCATCTGCGGCTAGTGTTTTCTCAAAAGAGGCTTTTTCGTATTCGAGCACATCGAGACAAGCCCCAAGTATTCTTTTCTCTTGAAGTCCTGAAAGTAGATCTTTAGTTCGAATGATTTTTCCCCGTGCAAGGTTGATCACGTAAATCGGTTTTTGAAAATTCCCAAAGAACTCCTCATCGGCCATAAACAAAGTTTCCTTATTCTGCGGAATGTGAAACGATAGTACATCACATTGTTCAAAGAGGTCCTCCATAACAGCTTCTTCTGCATATTGATCACCATAACCTGACTTATACTTATCATAGGCCAACACCTTTACATCAAAACCAGATAGTTTCTTGGCAAATGCTCCACCGTTGTTTCCGTAACCAATTATTCCTACAGTTTTCCCATCAAGTTCGATCCCACGGTTTTCTTCTCGTTTCCAAATTCCCTGTCGAACTTCTGAGTTTCCTCGACATAGATTATTAAAAAGGGACAGCAACATTCCGAGAGCGTGTTCTCCAACTGCATTTCGATTTCCTTCGGGCGCATTGAAACAAGTCACGCCATTTTTTTCAGCTGTTTCCAGATCAATGTTCTCTAATCCTGCTCCACTTCGTGCTATAAATTTTAATTCGGTTGCTGCCGTTAAAAATTCTTTATCTATGGGAAAACGAGACCGAACAACAATTCCCTGAAATCTATTGATCTCTTCGAGGCATTTTTCTCGACTCCATTCAGTTCCGTCAATACAGATGAATCCTTTTTTGGTAAGTCGTTCTTCAAGAATCGGGTGAACGGTATCGATGAATAAAACACGCATGATGCAATAAATTTGAGGTTTGATCCAAAGATAAGTAGAATTCTATCAACGGATAACTGAAACGTGCCCAGTGAAGATGCGTTCATTATCCTGGAGATCAAGCAGCTTTACTTGCCATACATATACGCCATCTCTAACAGTGGTACCCATATAGTTTCCATCCCAAGAGCCATCTGGATCATTGGTCGTATAGATCTCTTCACCCCATCGATTGAAAATACGCATCTCAAAGGAGTTGAATCCACTAACTTCCCAAGTGAAATAATCATTCAGTCCTGAGTTATTAGGTGTGAACGTATTTGGAACGTAAAGGATCAGATCATCTTGAACTTTTACAGCTCTCATTGCAGTATCTGAACAACCGTACTCATTAAATACATATTGGATGATTTCATAATCACCCGGTTCCTGGAAGGTATGGGTGAAGCTAGGATCATTGTAATAGTCTCCATTGCTGAAATCATATTCCCAAAGCGTAGCGCCCCAGGATTCATCAGTGAAATTGACTTGTGGGTCAACGATTGAAGTGATCGGAGGATCAACCGCAAATCCAGCAGAAGGAACTGGGAAGACATTGATCAAGATCGATGTGTCGTTAACGAATTGACAATCTGTGGAAGTAGATACGGTTAATGAAACGGGGTATTGGCCTTCTTCTTCAAATATGTGGGTTGGATCCTCATTGAAAGAGTTTGTTCCATCACCGAAGTTCCAGGTATAGTTAATGATATCTGCATTACCTGTTGCTGTACTTTGGTTATCAAATTCAATTTCTAATGGAGCACATCCGCTCATTCCATCTAGAAGAACATTGAAGTCAACGATCGGCAAAAGATTGACATTCTGGGTGACAGTGTCTATACATCCTTGATCAGAAGTAACGGCCAGTGATACAGAATGATTAACATCATATGTGTTGAATGTATAACTCGGGTTTTGGGCAATTGAACTTCCTTCATTGGTCCCGAAATCCCAGTTCCAGCCTGTAATCGTTCCTGATGGAATTGTCGATTGATCAGTGAAGTTTGTCGCATCACCGAAACATTCTTCTGTGAATGTAAATGCGGGATCTGGTAGAGGATACACGGTTACTGTTTGGATGATCGTATCATTACATCCAGCAAGGTTTTGAACGACTAACATCACATCATAATTTCCAGCAGCCGAAAATGTATGTTCAGGGAATTGTAATGAGGAAGTATTACCATCGTCAAAATCCCAGAACCAATCAGTCGTGTTTCCACCAGATGTATTAGTGAACTGAATAGATTGTTGTTCACATGCTAAACTCCAATCGAAATCAGCAACCGTTAGAGGGAATACTTCGATCGACTCATTGTAAGTACTTAAACATCCATCAGCTGTAGTGATCGTAAGTGTTACCGTATAGATTCCATCGTTAGCATAGCTATGTGTTCCATTTGCCGTAGTATAGGTTGTTCCGTCTCCCATATCCCACTCATAAGAGACAATGTTTCCAAGATTCGAAGAACTGTTATCCGTAAAGTTGAATTCTTCTGTTGCACAAATCTGGTTAGGAATGAAAAAGTCTGCTTGTGCTTGTTGACTGACAGTAACAACTTGTATCGATTGATCCGAGCAAATACTGTCACCGCCAAGAACATCCAACGTGACTACATAATTTCCAGGAGAGGCATAAGTGTGAGTTTCATTTGGTCCACTATTTACTGTTGTTCCATCACCAAAGTCCCACAGCCATATTCCAGGGTTGTTAGTTGATTGATCTGTAAAGATAGTAGGGGCTCCAAAACAATCTGTTTGGACAGTAAAGTCAGCCTCCGGAACTTGTGAAACAATAACGTCTTGATTCATCGTAGAGTCACAACCGTTCACGTTCGTCACTGTTAATGTCACATCATATGTTCCAGGGTTTTGATAAATGTAAGTAGGGTTCTGCTGGAAGGATGTATTGCCATCACCGAAGTCCCAATCCCAGGAAAGCAGTGGAGTTGGATCCTGAGTTAGATCAGTAAAACTTGTGATATCGAATAGACAAACTGTATCCGCCGTAAAGTCAACATCTGGAACCGTAAACACTTCTATCTGCTCAACTAATGTGTCAGCACAACCGACGTTATTTTCTGCGATGAACTGAATATCATAGAAACCTCCAGTCGCAAAAGTGTGAGTTGGATTCTCATCTGTGCTCACCGGACTTCCATCATCAAAATTCCATTCGAATAAAATTGGATTTCCCTGAGACGTATTTGTGAAGTCGACAGCATTACCTGCACACACCGTGGCATTTGTAAAGTCAGCAACTGGTTGAGGATGAACTAAAACATCATCGTTTAAACTATCTGTACACCCGAATATGTTGGATACGATCAATTCCACATCGTATGTCCCGTCGGCACTGTATAAATGTTGTGGGTTTTGTTGAGTACTTGTGGCGTTATCGTTAAAGTCCCATTCCCAAGTTACGGCATCCAATGAATTATCCGTAAATGAAGTCAAGTAAGAGAAACATGCGGTATCCGCTTCCCATAATGCTGTTGGATTTGGACGAACAATAACGTCGCGTTCTAAAGTGTCAGTACAACCTTCAGAATTGGTCACGACTTGTGAAACGGTGAATGTTCCATCTGCAGCATACGTATGTGTTGGATTTTGCTGATTCGAAGTATTTCCATCACCTAAGTCATATTCCCAGGCCACTGCACTTTGACTTTGATCAGTGAATGAAGTTACAGCATTCAAACATACGGTATCAAATGTGAATCCTGGAATTGGAAGTTCGTAAACCTCAACACTTTGTAATAGCGTATCTGAACATCCAAATACATTTTCTGTGATGAGGGTAACATTATAAATTCCTGGAGTCGTGTATTCATGTGATGGATTTTGGTCTGTTGATGTAGCACCATCATCGAAATCCCATTCCCAAAGAATAGGATTATTTCCGGTTTGATCAACAAAATCAGTCTCACTACCTAGACATGGCGTATTTGCCACAAACTGTGGAGTCGTTCTTGGGTGAGCATCTACTGAGAAAGCGACCGTATTGGAGCATCCAGAAGCTAAATAACTTACAGTTAAGCTTACATTATAAGTTCCCTCAGTGTTATAAACATGGTCAGGATTTATGTCTGTAGACGTGTTTCCATCTCCGAAATCCCAGTTGTATGTATCGGGAGCTCCCGTCGAAAGATCAGTAAAGAAAGTTGTGTCCGTTGCACAGGCTGTTTGGAAAGAAAAGTCTGCAGTTGGAACACCTGTGATAGTTATCGTTTGTACGATCGTATCAGAACAACCGCTTCCTCCAAATGCAACGAGTTGTACATCATATGTACCTGTTGATGGGAATACGTGAGAAGGGTTGGCTGCATTACTTGCAGGTGATCCGTCATCAAAATTCCATTCCAACTGGGTAGTTGCACCGACAGTTAGATCTGTAAATTGAGTGTTATCACCTAAACAGAAATTAGTAGCTTCAAAATCAGCAATCGGGACTTCGTTTACATCAACCGCCTGAGTGATCGAAGAGAAACAACTAAGGTCGTTTTCAACAGTTAGTGTGACGTTAAAAGTTCCTGCATTCGTGTATTCGTGATTAGGATTTTGTTGAGTGGAATTATTTCCGTCTCCAAAATCCCATTCCCATCCAACAAGGTTTCCTGTTGAGTTATCCGTAAATTCGGTTTCATATCCAAGGCATTCTGTTGTATTTGAAAACTGCGCATCTGGAATAGGATCTACTACGATCGTTCGCGTTGTTGTATCTGCACATGAGAATGGTGAGGTCACAATCAATTCCACGGTGTAAGTTCCTGCTGCAGAATACTGATGAGTTGGCTCAAAAGCTGCAGATGTATTACCATCTCCAAAATCCCACTCATAACTCAATCCTGTCGTTGAGAAATTATTTACTTCGAACGATTCGTTCAAACAAATCGGGTCATCGACAAACTCAAAATCCGCAGTTGGAACAGGGTGTACTGTAACTGGAACGATCAATGAATCTTCACATCCATTTCCGCTTTCTACATTAAGTTGAATATCATATATGGTATCGTTTAGAATCGCAAAATAGGATTGATCCGGCGCATTGTATCCGTTTTGGGTGTTTCCATTATCAAAGTCCCAAGTAAATGTTTCAACTCCATTATCGACTGAATTATTCGTGATCACTACATCAAGTTCTGAACATCCTTCATCTGGAGTTATGGTAAAATCCACAACAGGTAATGGGAATATATCTACGTAATTGGTATCGCTGGAGATACATCCATTTTCTTCTACCTCGAGGACGATCATCTCTGTTCCATCAGTTGGGAAAGATACAGTTCCAGGATTGTAAGCAGTGCTTGATCCGGGAGTAGCATTTGGACCAAAATCCCAAGATTGCGTAGCCGTTGGAGTAGAGTTGTTTGTAAATGTTGTTTCAAATATTGCACAACCTGCAGGAATATCTGGAGTGAAATCGGTAACAGGGTAAGGATGAACCGTTACAGTAGTTTCAACAGTGTCTGGACCACAATAACTATCTGCAATTAATTGAACAGTATAAACACCGTCACTCGCATAAGTGTATGAATGAGGTCCTTGTGTGTTCAATGTATTTCCGTCACCAAAGTCCCATTCCCATGTTAGGTTTTCCCCTAATGATTGATCTGTGAAAGTAAACGGATCTCCTACACAAACTTCCAGTGGTGTAACGGTCATATCAGCCAATGTAGGACGATGTACGATCACTGTTGTTTGCGTAGTTTCGACACCACAGGCACTTGTCACCGTTAATTCAATTGTATGATTTACTGGGGTGTTTCCTGGAGTTTCCGTAAACGTTATTGGACCGAGATCAGTTGTTGTTCCAGCCGGGTTTCCATCTACTGACCAAGAGTAAGTTAAATTATTACCTGTCGAGAGATTTTCAAATGATACCGTCATCGGTGAACAGTCTTCGATAGGGTCAAGTGGTTGGAAATCTGCTACGGTAACTGGATTCACAGTAATCGTTTGCACAATTGTATCAGGACCACAATATCCATTTGCGATCAATTCAACATCAAATGTTCCCGGAGCGCCATATGTGATTGTATGCGGTCCAGCTGCAGTTTCTGTAGTGCCATTGCCGAAGTCCCATTCATAGGTTAGATCCTCGCCTAGACTATTGTTAGTGAATGTGATTGGATCGCCCAAACATATCTCAACATCTGAAGGGGTAAAATCTGCTAGAGTAGGACGGTGAACAATAATATTGACGGTATCGAAATCTGTCCCACAAGCGTTTGATACTCCAAGTACGATCTCATGTTCTACAGGTGCATTTCCTGGAGGATAGGTGAATGTTATAGGTGCAATAATTGAATCATTGCTGTAAACAGCACCATCGAGATACCACGTGTAAGTATCTGCATTTGCACTTGAGAAATTCTCAAAAGTGAAAGTTTCAGGAGAACATTCGTCAACTGGATCAACGTCAATCAATGCTGTTGGAATCGTATCCAAAACAATGTTTTGCGTGTAAGTCGAATCGCCACAAGCATTACTTCCAGTTAAGGAAATTGTGTATGTACCTGAATTTAAATAATCTTGATTCGGTGGAGTAACTGTTGTTGTATATGTATTTCCGTTGCCCATGTCCCAGTCATAATCGTTTGCTGGGGAAGCACCAACAGAATTGTTCGTGAAACTAACTCCTGTTTCCGGAGCACATCCTGCAGTAATGGATGGAGTAAATGAAACATCTGGTTTGTCCACAATAACGATAGGGCTTATAGTTGCGTTAGCCGTATTACAATTATTGGAAGCTGTTAATGAGATCGTATAAGTTCCGGCATCAGTGTATTGATGATTCGGTGGAGTAGGAGTAGTTGTAACGTAAGGCGCTGAGCCATCACCAAAATCCCATATATATTGATTGGCATTGTTGAACCGTTAGTAAGCGTAGTTAATTCATGCGGAGCACAACCACTATATTCAACGGCGCTCAAGCTCATTGAAGCCGATACGAATCGCTCAAAAACTACTTCGATCGTTTCTGTTGCTGTACAACCATTTGGACCAGTTGCTGTCATCGTGACTTGAAACGTTCCGTAAGTCGTATACAGATGAGAAGGTTCAAAATCTGTACTCGTATTTCCATCACCAAAATCCCAGAAATAGCTTACAGCACCAGTTGTTCCGTTGAAAAAGTCTACTGTTTGAGAAGTTGTTGGATCACCAGGTAAAAGACAGTTTGTAGTATTTCCATCTCCATCATCACCGATAATACTCACATTCGGAATATCGAGTACAGTGACAGTTTGAGAAAAAGTACTTGTACATCCAGGAGCATTTTGAACAGTTAATGTAACGGTATACGTTCCACCTGCTCCAAAAACATGAGTTGGATTTTCCTGATTTGAATTGTTTCCATCACCAAAGTCCCAATCATATGCAGTACCCGTTACCGTATTTGTTGATTGATTGATAAAGTTTACATCAACACCAGCACAATCGTTATCCGGCGCAAAAACAAAATCGGCAGTGGGCTGAGGAAAAACGGTAACGGTTTCTGTTACACTTTCCGTACAGGGTGGCCCATTTCCTGTAACGATCATTTCTATTGTATAAGTTCCAGGTCCAGGAAGTACAGCGTCGTTAGGATTACCTGTTCCTGAAGTGTTGTCGAATGTCACACCATTAAGAAGCCATTCGTAGTCAGCTCCACCAGATGCTGGTCCGTTACTTTGGTTATTGATAGCAACATTGAAAGGCCCTGCTCCACAAAGTGAATTTTGACTTACAGAAAACTGAGCATTAATGTCATTACACTGAGCAGAAGCTCCAGGAGTTATGAATAACATAGCAAGCAAATTCAAGCTCGCAATCAATAACATTCTATATGTAATAGTTAGCAACATGTAGTAGTCCAGCAATTTGAAGCACCAAATAAACCGTAAAGTTAATTAAAACAGGCAGTTAAAGTATCCGTAAAACTACCCTTTTTCTAACGTTGAACTATTGAAAAGGTGGCTTTTTAAGAGAAGTGTTTTTTGATAATTTTTGCTTTTGATAAACCAACAACCTTAGCCAGGTCCTTTTCAGATGCTGATTTTATTTTTGATATCGTCTTAAAATTACGGATCAGTAATTCTTGAGTCTTCTCTCCAATCCCTTTTATATCGGTTAATTCTGAGCCTAGTGCGGCCTTACTTCTTCGGTTTCGGTGGTGTTCGATCCCAAAGCGGTGAGCTTCGTTCCGCATGTACTGAATTACTTTAAGACTTTCACTTTTTTTATCAAGGTATAATGGAAGACTATCTCCTGGGAAAAAGATCTCTTCTAGTCGTTTGGCAATACCAACTATTGGTAGTTTGCCTCGTAAATTGAGTCGATCTAGTGCTTCAACACCAGCGCTAAGTTGACCTTTTCCACCATCTACGATCAGCAACTGTGGGAGTGAATTTCCTTCATCAAGCATTCTTTTGTAGCGTCGATAGATCGCCTCTCTCATTGATTCGAAGTCATCTGGACCTTCAACTGTCTTTATGTTGAAGTGGCGATAGTCCTTTTTACTTGGACGTCCATTTTTAAAGACAACACAAGCTGAAACAGGATTGGTGCCTTGAATATTGGAATTGTCAAAACACTCCATATGAACAGGTAATTCTTTCAGTCTAAAATCTTTCTGGATCTTTTGAAGAAGTCGTTCTGTTCGAACTTCTGGATTTTTGAGTTTCTCTTGCTTTTGACGCTCCATTCTGTAGAATTTTGCATTTCGTCTTGAAAGATCAAGAAGGTGCTTTTTATCACCGCGTTGAGGAGTGAAGAACTGCATGCCTTCAACATCAAAATCGTCAGCGTTTTCAACAAGAATTTCTTTTGATTGACTGTTGAATTTCTCTCGCATATTGAGCAAAACAAATGTCAAGATCTCTTCATCTGGTTCATCCAATTTCTTTTTTACCTCTACGGTGTGTCCATGAATGATGGCTCCGTTGTTTATGACCAGGTAATTGACAAAAGCATTTTTCTCGCCTTTATCTAAGGTGATCACATCAACTTGATGTATGGTTGGCGATACTACGGTCGATTTAGCTCTATATTTTTCTAATGACTGAATTTTTTGCTTTAGGTTTTCAGCTTCTTCAAATTCGAATTTTTCAGCTGCATCTTGCATTTTCTTTTTCAGCATCCGAATAACAGAGGCAATGTTTCCTTTTACAATATGTTCGATCTGATCGATGTATTCCTGGTAATCTGTTTCACTTTCTTTTCCGATGCAGGGCGCTTTGCAATTCCCGATGTGGTACTCCAGACATTCTTTGTACTTTCCGTTGTCAATGTTTTCTTGACTCAGATCGTAGTGACAGGTACGTAAAGGATATAGCTCTCGCATTAATTCCAATAAAGTATTCACGATCTTGACAGAAGGATAAGGCCCATAGTATTTAGAGCCATCTTTGATCACTCGTCGTGTCGTAAAAACTCGCGGAAATCGTTCGTTTTTAATACAGATCCAGGGATAAGTCTTGTCGTCTTTTAACTGAATATTATATCGTGGTCGATACTTTTTGATGAGGTTGTTTTCTAACAATAACGCATCGGTCTCAGAATCTACTACAATATAATGTATGTCTTGAATCTTACGGACGAGAATACGAGTTTTGGCCGTGTCGTGATTCTTTGTGAAATAAGAACTAACTCTTTTCTTTAGATTCTTTGCTTTACCAACGTAGATGATCTTACCATTTTCATCAAAGTATTGATAGATCCCGGGTTTCTCGGGAAGGGTTTTGATTTTTGCCTTGATCTTTTCGAGACGCTCTGACATGTGGCAAAGTTACTTCTTCTTGGGCTTCTTATACACAGGAACAGTAGAACAAGGTTCTCCATACATTATGCTTGAAGCTACAGGTTGCAGCTTTTTTAATAATTCAGACATTGTATAAGCTGGATCGGCAATATCCGCACACCCTTTAATAATAAGCTTGGCATCAACATATTTTGATTCGTCCAATTGATCGATATTCATCTTTATCAATTCTTTTTGAACGGTGTTCTCATCACCTACGAAGCCATACGCTCCGGCAGCTTGAAGTTTGGAGATCACCAGCATATAAGCCCAAGTTGGAATAATCGCATCTACAGAACAGATGACACCAACAGCATGATCTGAGTACTGTGACCAATCATGTTCCTTGACAAAAGCTCTAAAGTCTTTCTCCTTTAAGGCTAATCCTTGCCATAAATTATCTTTTAGGTCAATGATCTTAGTTCCTATATTAGGTTTGAAATCGGCGAGATCAAGTTGAATCAATCCACTCTTTTTTACTTTGTTCACGATTTCTTCCATGCCTCTTATTTTTGATACTTTTGTACTTGTATACTAAGACAAACAAAATTATGGGAAGTTTATTAAAATACGCAGGAATTACATTATTTCTTATTTCAATTCTGATAAGTTGTGCTCAACCAGAGGATAAATTTATTGGAACGTGGGAATACGATGGATACAAAGTAAAAGATGAAGGAGTAGGTAGTCTTCAAAACTTAATTCCTGGTGATTGGAAAGAGAAAGTGAACAATTGGATTGAGAAAGGTGAAGGACTTGCTAATTCAACAATTACTTTTAAGCCTGACGGGACTTATGAAGAAGAAATAAAAAACGGTCCTAACAAGGTTCTCGTAATAAAAGGTCAGTATTCAGTCATGAAGGATCTTTCGCAACTTAACCTTAAAACGAATGAAGACGAATATGCGATGCCAATTGAGGTACTCACAGATACTTCGTTTACATATAGGAAAGAATACGGTAAACTTGACGTTCCATTTACTGTAGAGATAACTTACAAGCGTAAAAAATAAATTAGTAGCGGGCAATCGTATTGAAAAGTGATTCCATACGCTTCACGAGATAATGATTTGAAAGGTTGTCATTATTGACAATCAACGCAAACGCAATTTTTTTACCTGAAGTACTGTAAATATAACCCGCATAAGATTTTATTCTATTCATAGTTCCACTTTTGGCATAAAGTCTACCTTGTGCTATCTGACCTCGGCATACTCCGCGGAGCGTTCCACTTTTTCCTGCAACGGGTAGCGTAGATTTAAAGTTTTCAAACTGCTTACTATCGTACATGTAATTCAATAATTGAACATAGTGATTTGCACTGAACCCATTGTTTCTTGATAATCCGCTTCCATCTGTTTGGAACATTTCCAGGTTAAGACGTGGTTCCCAATATGAATTTACGAATCCAGCTCCCCTTTCTGTAGTTCCTTTTGAGGTTTTGTAGTAAGCGATCAGAGCTAAAAGTTGCTCAGCGAAAAGGTTCACACTTCGCATATTTGTCCAATAAGAAATATCTTTGATCGTGTGTTTACCGTATGCGAATAACTCTTCGCATTTTTCATAATCTATAGGTTCTCCTCCCATTTTTATCAATTCCCTCATTCCACTGAATGTGCCTGTTACCGTCAAGCTATCACCGTTCAAGGCTTTGTAAAATTCTTGCGCCATTTGTAACTCCGGATCGGGTATACTAGCCTTCACTTCGAAATTATCTCTGTTTCTTGGTAAGTTGCCCACCGCAAATCGATCATAACTGAAAGGGGCACCATAAATGTAACAGTTGTCTCGACTCGAATTATAGGTTGTCACTGTATTTAAAAGTTTATATCCAGGAACGTTTGGGGTCATTGAATCTAGTTTGGTAGGTTCATTCAGCCCCGAGGGAGTTGAAAAGTGGAGTTTCGTCATGTTGTCAAAAAGTACTAGTCCACTCGGCCCAGCTCCATAGTAGTTTCCGAGATCACCCCATGACCATCCATCAGGTGCTCCTTGGTAACCAAAATCTGACGCATCAGCGATTATGTGACCCTTCACTTTTTTTATTCCAGCTTTCCTGACTAAAGCGATCCAGTCGTTCAAGAATGCCTTTTGGTTATTTTCATCAGTAAAATACTTACTTCCCAGAGTTGGGTCGCCACCTCCTTTAATGATCAGGTTTCCGTGAAGAACGCCACTAGAATCAACTTCGCCTAAGGTATAGATCCTCGTTTTTGGGACATAGTTCGATCCTAGGGTTTCAAATGCGGTCGCAGTTGTAAATAACTTTACGGTTGATGCAGGCGGTAATGCCATTCTTTCATTGAGCGTAGCGATCATGCTGTCAGCTTCAATGTCATAAGCAGCAAAACTGATAGCCGCATTTTTCATTTCACTGTGCTCAGTGAATTTATCTGCTGCTCTTTGAACTGAGTTGTTCAACTGAGCGAATGATAAATTGAGAAAAAAGAGCCAAAATGTAGTGACAACTATTATCTTCATGGCATTATTCTTATTTTTCATTAAAAATCGTCAAAAAATTGTGTGTGGCATAGTAGGAATCAAGAAATTTAATACTAGATCATCAAAAGCAGATGAATTACGTATACAAAATGCCTTGCCATCTCAAAAACATCGTGGTCCAGATTATTCTTCTTGTGAATTGATGGGGAACGTTGCTCTCGGGCACAATCGTTTGGCGATTATTGACACCAAAGAACGTTCCAATCAGCCATTCAAAGATAAAACAGGTAGGTACTCTATTGTATTTAATGGAGAGATCTATAATTATCAGGAGCTTAAAAACGATTTACTGAAACGTGACTACCAATTTGAAACGTCTTCTGATACAGAGGTTTTACTTTTTCACCTGATTGAAAACGGTATTGATGGAATAACTGACCTTGAAGGTTGCTTTGCTTTTGGATTTTATGATAACGAAGAAGATGAATTGATCTTAGTGAGAGATCGAATGGGAATAAACCCACTAATGTTTTCCATTGATGAACAACAGATTTCTTTTGCCTCAGAGCTCAACAGCTTTAAATGGCTGATCGATACGCATACTATTGACGAAAGTGCATTAGCGAATTATTTTAGGTTTACATACATACCTGCACCATTAACAATTTTGAAAGAGGTTCAAAAGTTAATGCCTGGTCATTATTTAAAGGTTAAAGGTGCTGATCTTGACATCGTAAAGTACGTTGAAGAATCTAAAGTTGAGGTCCCCAGGGATTATTCCACAGCAAAAACAGAACTTAGAGAAAAAGTTGAGCGAGCAGTTATATCTCGATTGAATGCAGATGTACCATTAGGTACTTTTTTAAGCGGAGGAGTGGATAGTTCAATCGTTTCCGCCATCGCTGCTGATTTTAAAACGGAGCTTTCAACGTTTTCCATTGGTTTTGATGAGAACAAATTTTATGATGAGTCCGCTTATGCTCAAAAGGTGGCGGATCACATTGGTTCGAAACACCACTCGATTTTATTATCTAAGGAGAATGTCTTGAAGGAGTTACCTGAACTCCTGAATAAGTTTGATGAACCTTTTGCTGATTCGAGTTGTATAGCAATGTATTTTCTATCGGAGAATGCTACAAAACGTTTGACGGTTTGTTTGTCTGGTGATGGCGCCGACGAATTATTCGGTGGTTATAATAAACATACTGCATTTGTAAGAAGTAAATCACCAGGACTGGCATTGAACTTATTGTCAAGAATTGCGGGAAAAACGAAGAGTAATTCTCGATCTTCCTGGCTCTCAAATAAAATTCGACAATTAAAGAAATTTGATTTACTTTCTTCATTGAAATGGCCTGATAATTATTGGTACTTGGCTTCTTTCTTAACTGAAGAGGAATATAGTTCTTTATTGAATAGATCAACATTTGAATTACCGGATTATGCTTTAGATGAATCGTTGAGCTCATTTTTAAAATACGATCAACGTTTTGTACTTCCGAATGACATGTTAAAGAAAGTGGATCTGATGAGTATGGCTAATAGCCTTGAGGTTAGAGTTCCTTTCCTTGACTCAGAGGTGGTTAGATTTGCTAATTCTCTGCCTGACAGTTGGAAAAACGATGGAAGAAATGGTAAAAAGATATTGAAGGATGCTTTCTCAGATTTACTGCCTGATGAGATATTTACCAGATCGAAAAAAGGATTCGAAGTGCCTTTGACAGATTGGGTTCGTGAAAGCTGGAATGAGATCACAGAAGATAGATGGTTTGACAAAGCTTTCCTTAAAGAACAAAATTTATTTAGGTTTGAGGGCGTGGATGTAATGAAAGAACAATTTTTCAGTAAAAAACCAGGTGAATCCGCAATTCGAGTGTGGGCGTATATTGTATTCCAAAATTGGTATGGGAGATGGAACGCAAAATTAAAGTAGTACGTATAATCAATCGATTTAATATTGGAGGTCCTACTTTTAATGCGACCTTTCTCACGCGATATCTCTCCGATGATTTTGAAACCCTTCTTATTGGAGGTGTACCTGATGATGGCGAAAAAGACTCGCTGCATATTTTGCGAGAATATGGAATAGAACCAATTGTCATTCCCGAGTTATCTAGATCAATAAGCCCTGCAAAGGACAGAAAAGCATATCGTAAGATCAAAAGGATCATTAAGCAATACCAACCAGATATTGTACATACTCATGCTTCGAAAGCTGGATTAATTGGAAGGTTAGCTGCGAAAGCTTTAAAGATTCCAATTATAGTGCATACGTTTCATGGTCATGTTTTCCACTCTTATTTTGGAAAGCGAAAAACTGAATTCTTCAAAAGAATAGAAAGATACCTCGCTAGTTTTTCAACAGGTATTATTGCAATTAGTGAAATTCAGAAACATGAGTTAGCTAGAGAACATGGAATTGCTCCAACTGAAAAAATTAAAGTCATTCCGTTAGGCTTTGAATTGCAGAAATTCAAAAATAAGAAGGAATCTGAACGAGAGAGTATAAGAAGTGAATATGAAATAAGTGATGATGAGATTGCAATAGCAATAGTTGGGAGGCTTGCACCGATAAAAGATCATGATTTTTTTCTGGATGTCATCGAGAGATTGCTTCAGGATGGAATTGATCGAATTAAGGTTTTCATTGTGGGTGATGGATCTGAACGACATCACATCGAAAACAGAGTGAAGTTAATAAACAAACGTGCGGAAGTTATTTTTCTGACTTCTTGGATCTTGGATATAGCTTCATTCAATGCTGGTATGGATATTATTTGCTTGACATCGAAGAATGAAGGAACTCCGGTTAGCTTGATAGAAGCGCAAGCAACAGGTATTCCCGTTGTTTCCACGGATGTAGGAGGAGTTAGGGATATAGTTGAAGATCAGCAGTCTGGTTTCGTAATAAAACCGGGAGATATTGAAACTTATACCGAAAAACTTCGTTTATTGGTTGAAAATACTTCGAAGAGAGAACAGATGGGTGGAGCTGGACAACAAAAAGTACTTGAAGAGTATAGTTATAAACGTTTGGTTGGGGATATGGAGAAGTATTACAAAGAGCTTTTAGGAAATGAGAGATAAGTATTTTGTGGTTTTAGCTGGGGTTTTAGCGATATTCTTGATGTCGTCCTGTGGTGTGAATAGTCATATCATGTTTCAGGGTGATGGGGAGGAGATAATTACAGATAACATTCCACTTTCTCCCAAAGAAGCATACAGAATCTCTCCAGATGATAAATTAACCTTTACGATGTATGCGGAAGATGGTAAACGGATAGTTGATGTAATGACAGGAGTTGGTCTAGAGAATCAAGGTAACAGACTGATGAATGGAGGTGATATCCAATATTTGGTGCGAAATGATGGAACAGTAGAGTTTCCAATTATCGGTAGTGTTAAAGTTCAAGGTTTGAGTATAATTGAATGTCAGGAGTTGTTATCTGATAAATTTGCTACAAAGTACAAAGATCCATTTGTTTTGGTCGAAGTCACTAATCGGAGGGTAATAGTTTTTCCGGGAAGTGGTGGTGATGCAAAGGTTGTCCCGATTACCAATAATAATACTACTCTAATGGAGGCTATTGCACTTGCCGGCGGTATCACGGAAAGAGGTAGGTCAAAAAAAATCAAAGTGATCAGGAAAACAAATGAAGGTAGAAAGATTTATAGCATTGATCTGAGTACGATTGCAGGCATCAAATACGCAGATATGGTGGTACAGTCGAGTGATTACATATATGTAGAACCAACTAAGCAATTATCTCGTGAGGTTCTGAAAGAGGTCACACCAATAATTTCACTTATTTCTTCAGCAATCGTTGTTGTATCAGTAATCTTATCTTTGAATTAATTAAATGAGCGAATCCAATAAAATATTCGTTAATAATTCATTTGATCTGGATATCGTTAAGATAATCTTCAAAAGAAACTGGTATTGGTTGTTACTAATTTTTGCAGTTGCTTTAACAAGTGCTTTCTTCTATCTTCGGTATACAAAGCCATTGTATGAATCTAAATCTTTGATTCAGATAAGCTCTGAGAATCAGGGGGCTAATGTTCTAGATTTCAAAAGCTTGGAAGATGAGTCCTCAATCTCGAAAGAAATTGAGTTGCTGAGATCACAACTACTGTTCAAAAGAGCACTTCAAGATCTAAACCTTAAAGTTAGTCACTATGCTGAAGGTGATGTACTAACAGAAAAGAGATATGGTCGAAATAGTTTTGAGATAGTGCCTTTTGCACTTAAGGATTCAAGTTTATGTAATCATAACATTTATGTTTCTGCAGTTGATAACCAAGTAAAAATCTCTCTAAATAATTATAAGAGAAAGGGTGAATGGTTAATTGAGCCAAATAAGCTGCTTTGCACGCCCTTTTTTGATATAAAAGTGATAATTGAAGATTGGGACAATTTTTATGTAGACGCTACAACGAATAGTTTGTTTTTTCAGTTCAATGATCCAGATGGGTTAGTTTCAAAGCATATAAGAAACTTGAGTGTGAAACCCGTAGATATAAGAGCGAAAACCATCGAAATAGGGTATGAAAGTCACAGTGTATTGTTTGCTAGAGATATCGTAAGGTCTGTTATGAATAACTTTTTTGAGTATGATGAAGATTTCAAAAAGGAAAGTGCCGACAATGTGTTGGATTTTATTAAGAAACAACTAGATTCTTTGAAGAATGAATTAAGTAACTCTAAGGACAGCCTAATGTACTTTCAGCGGAGAGAAAACTTGCCAAACGCTTCTTCTTATGCAGAATCAGTAGAAAGTAAATTGGAGTCATTTCGTATTGAGGAATTTGAGCTAATGGACGAGTTGCGTACTCTTCGAATGCTCAACGAAAAACTTAGAGAGTCACCAAATAGCATGGAAGTATACAGAATGATCCCAGAGCTTGTTGGAAAATCTTTTGAGAGTAGTCTAAATCAACAGGTTCAGGACCTGCAACTTCTTATCGAACAAAAAGAAGATTTAAAGTATTCTGTAACTGAAGAAAATGAAAGTTACCTAAAGATTGAATCAAGGATCGATAATCGAATTAAGTATATCAACAAGATTATACAAACCCTGGAGAATCGTATTAATGAAAAGTTGGAGTTTGTCAAGAAGGAGATCAAGAAATTAGAAGGAGACTACTATGATCTTCCTGAAAAACAAATGGAGCTAAGCAGGCTGAAAAATATTCAGGAGTTAAACGAAAAATACTACACCCTTCTGACTGAAAAGAAAGTTCTGTACTCAATATCCAATGCGGGATATGCCTCGAGGAATAAAGTGCTGAATCCGGCTTCTTTAGGTAATTCACCAATTTCTCCAAATAAGAATATCGTCTACGGTATATCGATATTCTTTTCATTGAGTTTAGGTTTTGGCATTTTGTTGATAAAATATTTGACCTTCAATGAGATCAGTCAATTGTCAGAATTACAAAAGATCCTTCCAGAAGGAATTGGTGTGCTCGGTTCAGTTCCGTTAACGAACAGAAAAATGACCCACTCCCAATTATTGGTTTCTGAAGCTCCAAAGTCTCGAATAAGTGAATCATTTAGGACGATTAGGACGAATCTATCGTTTGTCAAGAAGAATGTCCGAACAATTGCGGTGACCTCCTCAATTTCTGGAGAAGGAAAAACGTTTGTTGCCCTTAATCTCGGAGGGATAATTGCAATGTCAGGAAAAAAGGTTGTTATCTTAGATCTTGATATGCGTAAGCCTAAAATTCATTTGGGTTTTGAGGCTGATAATACGCTTGGTATGAGTAATCTACTTGCAGATCATAGCACGGTGTCAGAAGTTCTTAAGAAGTCAAATGTTGACAATCTTTATTATATATCTGCTGGACCTATTCCACCAAATCCGTCAGAACTTATCCTTAGTGCCAAATTCGATCAGATCATTGAGGAACTTAAAAATCAATTTGATACGGTAATTATTGACAACCCTCCTGTTGGTCTTGTGTCGGATGGAGTCAACGTTTTAGCTAAAGCAGATGTGCCTATTTTCATATTTAAGGCAAACTATTCGAAGCGACATTTCATTTCTAACCTTGAAGACATTACTAAGCCGAAGGAGATAAAAAATTTGAATATTATACTAAACGCTGAATCTAAATCAAAAAGATCATATGGATATGGTTATGGAGGATATTATAGCGATGATCCCAAAAAGTAAGAACTTATTATTCTGGTTTGAGTCATGAAAATTAAAGAAACAGATATAGAAGGATTGATCATATTTGAACCAGACGTACACGGTGATCATAGAGGATATTTCTTAGAAACATATAACGAGAAGCAGTGGAATGATAATTTTGATCGGACACCAAGTTTTGTTCAGGATAATGAGTCAATGTCAAATAAAGGAGTTTTGAGAGGACTCCATTTTCAAAAACCACCTTATGCTCAGGGTAAGTTAGTCCGTGTTGTCAAAGGTGCGGTTCTTGATGTGGCGGTTGATTTGAGGAAAGATTCACCCACTTACGGAAAACACCATAGTATATTGTTGTCCGGAGAAAACAAAAAGCAGTTTTTCATTCCACCAGGTTTTGCTCATGGCTTCTTAACATTAGAAGATAAAACTATATTTAGTTATAAATGCACAGAATTCTACAATCCTGAAAATGAAGGTGGATTATCATGGGATGATCCAGACCTATCTATAGATTGGGGAATAGAAAATCCACAACTTTCTGAGAAAGACAAAGATTATACAAAATTTCGTAACTTTGCCAGCCCGTTTTAATTTAAAAATTACGGTTTGCTGCTAAACTATTTTTTGGAAATCATACTTTTTTTTGCTGGTGCGATATTTGTCTCCTGGCTCATTAACAGACTTCTTTTGAAGTTTTCACGGAGTTTGGGTATTCGCAATAAGAATGATGTAGTTATCCGGTGGAGTAATGAGTCAAAGCCATCTTTGGGAGGTATAAGTATGTACCTCACTTTCATTCTTACGGCAGTTTTTTATGCTTCTTTTCATTCCGGAGAATCATTGTTTGATGATCAACATTTTACAGGTTTACTTCTTGCTTCTACATTGGCATTTGGTGTGGGTTTAACTGACGATGCCTATAATACCAAACCATTACTGAAGCTACTAGGCCAAATTGCATGTGGTGCAATTTTGGTTGCTACAGGTACAATGATCGAGTTCTCACATTCTTATTGGGTGGATGCTGTATTAACAGTGGTGTGGGTCGTTGGGATCATGAATAGCCTTAATATGCTTGATAATATGGATGGAATTACGGCTACTGTATCACTTTTTGTGTTGCTTTCCTGTATGATAATGATGTTGTTACAGACAAACTTTTCATTCAATTATTGGGTGATCATATTGGTCGCTGAAATTGGAGCGATTCTGGGGTTTTTGTTTTACAATGTGAATCCTTCCCGAATGTTTATGGGAGACACAGGAAGTCAGTTTATCGGTCTTTACGTAGCATTTTTCTCTATTTCTGGACTTTGGAATATCCCCTCATCGATGGAGCTTCCTTCATGGTCTGGTCTTATGCTTGTGTTTTGCGCCTTTGCCCCCGCATTTTCAGATACTTTATCAGTTGTGATCAATCGTTTGAAAAAAGGTCAATCACCTATGGTAGGGGGGAAAGATCATACTACTCATCACTTAGTTTATAAGGGATACTCTGATTTTGGAGTATGGAAGATTTTTTTCTTCATAAGCCTCATAGCGTTCGCTTCAACCCTCATTTTGGGATGGTTGATACTTGAAAAGAATGCATATCTCTATTCGACCCTAGGGGGAGCTTTTTTTGTGATTGTCTTCGCATTTCTTTACCGAAATACTCTGAAGTATAGCCCTAAAGAATCTGAATAATTTCATTTTTAGACTCTAAATTGCATGTTGATTTATGTATTTTTGTTGGTCTTAGAATCTGAATATGCAAAAACTCTTTTTTCTTCTAATAACAGCATTCTTTGTGAGTTGCAATAGTTCAAACGGGGACTTTGAAACAAAAGCACAACTAAAGACTTCAGATACCACAATCGTAAAAAATCTATTTGTTGTTCCTGAAATTCCAGAATCTATTTCTTTTGCTGGAGAAAGAGTTAAACTATCAGATTTGGATGTGCGTGAGAGGTTTGATAGAGAGTTAGTCGTAAATAATTTCTGGCATTCGAATACGATTCTTTACATGAAAAGAGCTAATAGATGGTTCCCTGTTATGAAAAGTATTCTACGTGAAAATGGTGTTCCTGAAGATTTTGTATACTTGAGTGTGATAGAGAGCGGATTAACTCAGGCGACTAGCTCAGCAGGTGCCAGAGGGTTCTGGCAATTTATGAAAAGCACAGCAAAACAATACGACCTCGAGGTGAACAGAGAGGTTGATGAACGTCTAAATATTGAGAAAAGTACTGAGGCAGCGTGTAAGTATTTGAAGCAATCTTATCTGGAGTTTGGTTCATGGACATTGGCCGCAGCTTCCTATAATAGAGGAGTTCAAGGTATTCGAGATGCACTTGACGAACAGAATGTTGATTCTTATTTTGACTTATCCTTGAATAGTGAAACGAGTAGATATGTTTTTCGGATTCTTGCGATAAAGGAGATTATGAAGGATCCTGAAAAATTTGGTTTTGAAATATCTGAAAATCAACTTTATCCAGAATATGAAGTTAAACGAGTAAGGGTAGATGAGAAAATTGAAGATTTGGCTGAATGGGCAAAAGCTAATAGTACAACACTCAAAATATTGCGGAGACTGAATCCCTGGATAAGAAGAAGTAAGTTGAGTGCGAACAAACATGTTACCTACGAGTTATTATTACCTAAGAATAATGAGCAACTAGGGTTTTATGAAGATTAGTCGTTTGTTGAAATGAAGTGGTGGTAATGAAGGATCAAATTGAAGTATACGGAGCGAAGGAACACAACCTAAAGGATATAGATATCACTATCCCACGTAACAAGCTTGTAGTTTTTACTGGTTTAAGTGGTAGTGGCAAATCTTCTTTGGCTTTTGACACCATATTTGCAGAAGGTCAACGAAGATATATTGAAACTTTCTCATCCTATGCACGTCAGTTTTTGTCGGGGATGGATCGACCAAAGGTTGATAAGATCGAAGGGTTATCACCAGTAATTTCCATTGAGCAGAAAACGGTATCTAAGAATCCAAGATCAACAGTTGGTACGATTACGGAGGTTTATGACTTTATGCGTTTGCTTTTTGCAAGGATAGGTACTGCTTATTCTTATGTTTCTGGTGAACCAATGGTGAAGTACTCAGATGATCAGATAGTAGATCTGATTTTACGAGATTTTAATGGAGACAAAGTTGTTTTTCTTGCTCCATTGATAAAAGGTCGAAAGGGTCACTACAGAGAACTATTTGAAAAGATCAGGAAAAAGGGTTTTACAAAAGCTAGAGTAGACGGAGAGATTCAGGATATTAAAAAGGGAATGAAGCTCGACCGCTACAAGATCCATGATATAGAGATGGTAGTAGACCGAGTAAAAGTCGATGAGTCTGATCGTCAACGACTTAAAAAAGCAGTTGAGTCTACAATGAAGCATGGTGAAAAGTCTATGATGCTCAACAAGCATGAATCAGAAGAAATTCGATTCTACAGTAGATTGCTCATGTGCCCAACCTCTGGTATCAGTTATCCGGAACCAGAACCCAACTTATTCTCATTTAATTCACCATATGGTGCTTGTCAGAATTGCAACGGTCTTGGAGAGGTTTCGGTGATAGATATGAAGAAAATAATTCCAGATCCTTCCTTGTCGATCAAGCAAGGTGGATTGGCTCCATTAGGGAAATATAAAAGGACCTGGATCTTTGAGAAATTATCAGATTTACTTGAAGCTGAAGGTTATGAGCTTACCACGAAGATAGAGGATATGCCCGATGAGTTGATGTCTATTATTCTATATGGTCGTGATGCTACTCGAAATAGCTTAGGTAAAAATGTTCCGGCTTTTGAAGGGGTAGTCGATTTTATGACTAGACATTTTGAAGAGAAAAGTGGTAAGAAAATTACGCGATGGGCTCAGTCCTTTATGAACAAGAAAATTTGTCCCAAATGTGAGGGCTCAAGGTTGAAAAAGGAGGCGCATTATTTTAAAATTGATGGTAAGCATATAGGTGAACTTGTTCAAATGGATGTAGTTGAATTAGCGTCCTATTTCAAAGAATTACCTGAAAAGCTGACCAAAAATGAGTTGAAGATCGGGAAAGAAATCCTTAAAGAGATCAATGATAGATTGTCATTTATTTTAGCAGTAGGTCTTGACTATTTAACCCTTAATCGATCAGCGAGAACGCTCTCTGGTGGAGAAGGTCAGCGAATTAGACTAGCAACTCAAATAGGTTCTGAGTTGATGAACGTTTTGTATGTTCTCGATGAACCGAGTATTGGACTTCATCAAAGAGACAATACAAGATTGATCAATTCATTAAAACAATTGAGGGATACTGGGAATTCGGTGATAGTCGTTGAGCATGACAGAGAAATGATCGAATCAGCAGACTTTATTGTTGATATTGGTCCAGGTGCAGGTGTACATGGTGGAGAAATATTGAGTGCTACTAATTATAAAAACACGATTAATTCAAGTTCTTTAACGGCTAAATATCTCAAGGATGAATTAGTTATTCCAATTCCTGAAAAAAGAAGAAAAGGTAATGGCAAGAGCCTTCAATTGAAGGGTGCTACAGGTCACAATTTAAAAAATGTTGATTTGAAAATTCCATTAGGAACTTTTACTTGTGTAACAGGAGTTTCAGGTAGTGGAAAATCTTCATTGATCAACCAGACATTATACCCATTGTTGAATGCACATTTTTATAAGGGTGTTAAAAAGCCATTGCCGTACAAAAAAATAGAAGGAATTGAAGCACTGGATAAGGTAATAGAGATCAATCAAAGTCCTATTGGCAGGACACCAAGATCTAACCCGGCAACTTACACAAAAGTTTTTGATGAAATACGGAGTTTGTTTTCTAGTCTTCCTGAAGCTCAGATTCGAGGTTACAAACCGGGTCGTTTTTCTTTCAATGTAAAAGGAGGTAGATGCGAAACCTGTAAAGGAGGAGGTTTGAAGCAGATCGAAATGAATTTTTTACCCGATGTCTATGTTGAGTGTGAAACGTGCAAGGGGAAACGTTACAATCGAGAGACTTTAGAGGTTAGGTATAAAGGAAAGTCAATTTTTGATGTGTTGGATATGACGATCGATGATGCATCTGATTTCTTCGAGGCAATTCCAAAAATTCACAGGATAGTTTCAACGCTGAAATCAGTTGGTTTAGGTTATGTGAAGCTGGGGCAGCCATCAACTACTCTTTCAGGTGGAGAGGCTCAGAGAATTAAGTTAGCTTCTGAGTTATCTAAGAAAAGTACAGGTAAGACGATATACATACTTGATGAACCTTCAACAGGGTTGCATTTTGAAGATATAAGAATGCTTCTAAATGTATTGAATATGTTAGTAGAAGAAGGTAATACAGTTGTCGTAATAGAACACAACCTAGATATTGTTAAATTCGCTGACCATATAATAGATATTGGACCTGAAGGAGGGAGAAATGGAGGGGAGATTATTGCTAAAGGAACACCTGAATCAGTAGCTAAAAAGAAAAATAAATCATTCACTGCTAAATATTTGGCGGATGAACTAAAAAGATAGAAAATGAAAAAAGACTGGTATGAAATAAAAACGAATGACAGTTGGGCTATTTTCAAAATAATGGCTGAATTCGTCAACGGATATGAGAGCATGGCGAAGATCGGTCCATGTATTTCTGTATTCGGATCAGCAAGAACTCAACCTCAAAACAAGTATTATCAGATGGCAGTTAACATCTCAAAGATGCTGGGAGAAAGAGGTTATGGAGTTATTACAGGAGGTGGCCCTGGAATTATGGAAGCAGGAAACAAAGGTGCTCAGGAAGGTGGAGGAAAATCCGTTGGATTGAATATAGACCTGCCTTTTGAGCAAAGCGGTAATAAATATATTGATCCTGAGTCTAATCTGAAATTCGACTATTTCTTCGTACGTAAGGTTGTGTTTGTAAAGTACTCTCAGGGCTTTGTTGTTCTACCAGGTGGGTTTGGAACGATGGATGAGCTTTTTGAAGCGCTTACGCTAATTCAAACGAAAAAGATCAGCAGAAAACCTGTGGTTCTGATCGGAAAAGAATATTGGTCGGGATTACTTGATTGGGTTAAATCTACAATGCTGGCAGAAGGGAATATATCCAAAGATGATTTGAATTTATTCGCTGTCGTTGACACAGAGCAAGAGGCAATTGACTATATCGATGATTTCTTCAAAACTCACGCTCTAACCCCAAACTTCTAGTACAATCAGTCATTACTTATTGATTTTTAAGTGTTTAATATTTGATTGAATTATCTTATATTAGCGCCTCATTTAACTATTACGCAATGAAACTTATCCTTCGCAAGAAAATAAGCCTACTATTATTTTCCATTTTCTTAAGTTCTTTAGCCATTTCGCAACCATTTTGGACGGAAACGTTTGGTTCAGGTTGTAACCAGGGAACATTGGCCGATGGCTTTGTTTCTCCAAATGGAGAGTGGTTAACCAGAGGAAATGGAGGAAGTAATGGTGCAGAGAGAAATATTTGGTACATAAGTGCTGCTGAGAATGGTGAGGGCGTCGGAAATTGTGGTGCAGGTTGTGGCTCAAACCCTACGCTTCATATTGGAAGTACGCTTGGTGATTTTGGTGCGGCTTACCTTTCTGATGGGGGAGGGACACTCGATGTTGTAACAGACGTGACTGCTGAATCTCCCTTTATTGATTGTTCTGGTCAATGTGGTATTGAGTTGGCATTTGAATATCTTGAGAATGGAGATGGTGTGAATGATAATATGAGTGTAGAGTATTACGATGGAACAGCATGGACGATACTTGATGATCCAGCGAAGACTCCTACGACATGTGCTCCTCAAGGTGAGTGGACACAATATACTATATCTTTACCTGCTTCTGCAGATAATAACCCAAACGTAAAAATTGGATTTCGTTGGGTGAATAATGATGATGCGGTTGGAACAGATCCATCAACAGCAATATATAATATTCAGTTGTCATCTACCGATGTTACACCTCCGTCACTGACTTGTGCAGGAAACGTTGATGTATATATCGAGTCGGCGAGTTGTAATGCTGAAGTTCCTGATCTTTTACTACCACCGAATGTAGTTACTAGTGATAACTGTACATCAACAGGAGATCTATTATTATCTCAAGATGTACCATCTGGAACACTTATCAACGGACACAACACAACAATAACCGTAAACGTAACAGTTGAAGATCTATCAGGTAATACGAATACATGTGCTATTGATATCACGGCACTTGATACGATAAGCCCGAGCGTTACTTGCCCTTCAACACAAACACTGGATGCCAATGCTAGTTGCTCTGCTACGTTAATAGATTACACAACTTTAGCAACTATAAGTGACAACTGTTCTGCATTTGGGGATCTTACTATTACTCAAACTCCAGCTTCTGGAACAACGATAAGTGCAGATCAAACTGTGGCCATTAATGCAACTGACGAATATGGGAATACGAGAACATGTACTTTCTTGGTTGATCTAGTTGATACAACAGCGCCAGTTATAACATGCCCTGGAGATCAGACACAAAGTGTTGCTTCAGGTGCTTGTGATACACTACTTAGAGATTATACCGACCAGATCACATGGTCAGATAACTGTGTAACTGACGTGAATGATATGACATTTACCCAAACTCCCGCAGCGTTAACCACGATCTCTGGAATTACAACAGTAACTATCGTCGCTGAGGATCTTGATGGAAATACTGATACATGTTCTTTTGACGTTGAGGTAATCGATGATGAAGACCCAGTTATTTCATGTCCTGCAGATGTTGATATTGCTACTGATGCAAACTGTGAAATTCAAATACCAGATTTTATTGGTGCTGTAGGCTTAACAGATAATTGCAGTGCTAGTGCAGATATAATAGTAACACAATCTCCAACTGTTGGAACAACATTAAGTGGTGTGGGTACTGTTCAAACGATTACAATGACGGCAGAAGATGAGGCTGGAAATACTAGTACTTGCGTATTTGATGTTACGTTAACTGATACTACAAGCCCTCAGATCACCTGTCCTGGTTCAATTACAGAAAGTGCAACGACAAATTGTGAATTCACAGTTCCAGATTATTCTTCACAGGTTACTTTTTCCGATAATTGTTACATCAATGCTGACCTAACATTCTCGCAAGACATTGCCATTGGATCTACTCTTCCGGTGGGAACTCATACGATCAATGTTACTGTCGATGATCCAAGTGGGAACTCTTCAACTTGCTCATTCGATATTATTGTAGAAGATGGAGAAGCTCCAGTTATAACAACCTGTGCTCCTGATCAGGTAGAAAATGTTGGAAATAGCTGTGAAGCAAATATTGCAGATTATACCGGACTGGTAACAGCAACAGATAACTGTGATATTCCAGCAGATCTTTTGATATCTCAAAGTCCTTCGGTGGGTACGATCATTAATTCTACAACTACAGTTACAATAACAGTTACTGATCAGGCAGGTAATTCTGCTACATGTGATCTGGAAGTAACTTTAAATGATAATGTACCACCTGTACCAGATTGCTCGAATGACACAATAGTCACAGTGAACTCAGCTTGTGAATATGGAGCTCCAGATGTAACAGGCATTATTACCGGTACAGATAACTGTTCTGTTTTTGCAGATATGACTGTTTCTCAGGATATCGCACCAGGAACAACTTTAACCGGAAGTGATCAGATCGAAATAACTCTAACTGATGAAAGCGGTAATACAGGAACTTGTTTTGTAGATGTGATTCCGGATGATCAAATTCCTCCAAGTATTTCATGTCCAGCGGATCAAACATTCTCAAATGGAACAAGTTGTGATTATTCGATAACTGACTTTACTGCATTGGCTACAGTTACTGACAACTGTACTAACGTTACGGTAACTCAGGTTCCTGCTGATGGTACTTCTATCGGAACAGGTACTCATGAAGTATTGTTGATAGCAACAGACCCTTCTGGAAATTCGGATACATGTTCTTTCAACTTAACGATCTCGGAGTCTGTTGATCCACTGATCGATTGTCCAGCGGATATTTCAACATGTGACCCTTTTGTCACATACACAGCGCCAGTAGTTACGGAAAACTGTAATGGATTTGTTCTTACTCAGACAGATGTTAGTGGATATACCTCTGGAGATCAATTCCCAATTGGTACGACTATCCAATCTTATGAGGTGGCAGATTCATCTGGAAATACAGCTTCATGTTCATTCCAGGTTGAGGTTTTAGAATTCCCGGATACTGCTGTTATCAGCACTTTGCCAACTGGATTATGTGATACGACGAGTATAACGTTAACAGCTAATTCACCATCGAGTGGAACTGGTGAGTGGACGATAATCGAAGGAGGAGCTACTTTGAATAATGAGTTTGCAAACGTTACAGGTGCAAATAATATGACATATGGAAATAACACATTTGTTTGGACGATCTCCACACCTACATGCGGAAGTTTATCAGATACGGTAACAATTGTTGTTTACGAACAACCACTGCCAGCTAATACACAAGACACTTTATTCTTGTGTGGAGACACTTCAATTGCTATATCTGCAAATCAGCCAAGTGCTGGAGATGGAATGTGGAGCTCAATAAATAATGTAAGTTTCTTGGATCCTGATTCTCCAAATACAGTTGCATATGACCTGGTAAGTGGATGGAACGATCTTGCATGGACAATAACAAATGGAACTTGTCCATCAACTTCAGATACATTGACTGTTTTCAATAAGCAAGATGCTGAAATAGACGGTCAAGATACTACAGTGTGTTTAACCGATGGAGCTTTCTCATTGCAAGGAACAGCTACAGAAGATGACGTGAATTCCATTTGGTATGTAATTTCAGGTGCTGCAGACATCGAGGATGCTACTTCATCAAATCCTACGGTAACAAGTGTTGCAGGAGGGGAGAACATTATTGTGTTTGGTCAAAGTCATTCAGTATGTCCAACAACTACAGACACGATCATTGTAATAGGAGATCAATGTGGAGAATACGAACCGATCATACCAACGGTGATCACACCAAATGAAGATGGTAAGAATGATCTATTTGTAATCGAAAACTTGAACATTCTATATCCTGAAGCACAAGTTAGAATTGTTAACCGTTGGGGTAATCTCGTGTTTGAGTCAACAGGCTATGAATTCCCATGGAACGGAACGAGAATGAATGAAGGAGAACTTCTTCCAGTGGGTACTTATTTTTATAGAATACTATTGAATGACGAACAAGGAACTGAACTTACAGGACCAATAAGTATCATCAGATAAGAAAGGAATTATGAAAACGATATTATCAATATTTACTGTTTTTGGGATTTTAACTGCTGCATATTCTCAGCAAGAAGCTCAGTTTTCTCAATATTATAATAACGCATATTTCTTTAATCCTGCCGCAGGAGGAATTACCAAGACCATACAGATTAACCTTGGTTATCGACGACAGTGGTTAGGAATTGAGGGGACGCCGCAAAGCTTTTATGCTACTGGTCATTCAGAAGTAAGTTTTAATCCTAAGAAACAAGTGTTGGATGAATTCAATAATAAGATGAATTCTTCAGATGATGAGACGGGGTCTAGTGTGTTCAAGAGTCCACAGAGGGTAGTTGGAGTTAACAAACACGTTATGGGTGGTAGAGTGCTTTCTGACCAAATAGGACCGTTTCAGAAAACGAGTGCAATGGCTAGTTACGCCTATCATTTGAGGTTTTCTAAGAAAACTATGCTGAGTTTAGGAGTTAGTGCCGGGATTTCGAATCTTGGAATTCGAAGTGATAAAGTTGTGCTTCTGGATCAGGATGATATCGAATACACAAATTTCCTCGTAAACAATTCGAATCAAACGATCTTCGATTTGAATGCAGGAATCGCGTTCTATGCTGAGCAATTCCATTTTGGTATCTCAAGTACTCAATTGTTAAAAAATGATTTGGTCATTGAAGACGTTGTGACTCAGTCTCAGTTTGGAAGACACTGGTTTATGTATGGGATGTATGATTTGCCATTAGAAACAACTGATATTACGATTCAACCTCATTTTATGGCTCAGATAATTGGAAACTCTCCGTTCTCATTTAATTTAGGTTCTAAGTTTATTTATGATGGTAAGTACTGGGCAAATATCGCCTACAGATTTGGGGATGCTCTAAATTTTGCAGTAGGGCTTAATTTCGCTCAGCGATTTACGTTTGGTTACGCATATGATGTTGCCATGGGACAGGTTCAAAGAAGTAGCAATTATGTCCATGAATTACAATTAGGAGTCATAATTGGTAAGAATCGTAACATTAAAAAAGAGTTACAGGACGATGAAAAGATGTAGTTCGTCGAAAAGTCGTTAATTTTCCTTTTGCTTTCTTTATTTCAATGGCTTAAACTCCTTAAATTGTTCTGTCTAACACCATGGATGGGAACATTAAACATAACCTTAATTTAAAAGAACTAGAGACTCAAAGAGGACTTAGTTCTTTTCTTGAGATCATTCATTTCTATTCTAAAGCTGTAATAAACTCAAGATCCGAAGAGGATGTTTTTAATATTCTTGTTAATGAGATAACACCTAAATTAAATTTAGTAGACTGTGTCATTTATAAGGTAGATTCTGATAAAAGAGAAATTTTTCAAGTTGCTGCCTTTGGTCACAAGCAAGAGGAGGGTGAGATCTTAAATCGTTTAACATTAAAGTTTGGAGAAGGGTTCGCTGGAACTACAGCGATGACAGGTGAATCAATGCTTATTTCTGATGTTACAAAAGATGATAATTATGTCAAGGATATCGTCGAGGCCGGATCGGAAATTGAAATACCAATAAAAGTAAACGATGAAGTTTATGCTGTGATCAGTAGCGAGCATCCGGAAAAGAACTTTTACAATGAATATCATATAAAGCTATATGAAATTCTGGCTTCGATAACAGTTGGTACATTAGTAAAGATTAAAGAAAATGAAGAGTTAGCGTTAATTAAGACAAAACTTGAAGATATTCTTGAGAGAAAGAGTACTGATCTTGATCGAGCAATTGAGGCTATTTCTTCTCAGTATAGTGAGTTAAAATATCATCATGAAAAGAGAGAAACCCTCATTCAGGAGGTACATCACCGGGTAAATAATAATTTACAGATCATCTCAAGTATTTTGAAGATGTATTTGAGTAGAGAGGGAGGAAATAATGATCTTAAGGAGATACATAATCGTGTTCAGGCGATGGCTCTCATACATCAAAATATATATAAGTCAATGGAGATGAACCTCGTCGACATTGCTTCATATATACGCGACCTAATGAATTATCTCAAAAGTCTTCATGAGGAAACTTATATTTCCTTTAGTGAAAATGTTCGCTTTGAGCATATGAGCTTAAATACTCTTGTTCCGTTAGGTTTGTTCTTAACTGAAGTTATTCAGGTTTGGGTCGATCTTCTTGGGTCTGGAACGGAGCAAATTGAATTTAAAATTTCCTTAAGCGATTGTGAGAATGATCATACATATCGTTTGATCATAGAGGATACTGAACGACAATCTATATTTTCCGACTTCAACATAGATGATGATAAACTATCAAATGTATTGATCAGTGCTTTAGTAGAGCAAATGGAGGGTGAAGTTGATTTCAAGTTCATTGAGGGTAACCAAGTGAAACTTTGTTTTAATCCTATAGACTGATTCCTTATAATCTTGAAAAGTATTAGTTTTGGGGCAAATTTTCACCTTGTAGTATGAGGCCGCTATATTTATTACTGAAGTATTTATTAAAATATACCTTATGGGTATATTATCCTCGCTTTATAAATGTTAACAAGCCTAAGAAAAGGTTTGCAAGAACTATATATGCGAGTAATCATGCAGCTTCTTTTATGGATCCTCTGGTCATTGCATGTAGTCAACCGCCAATTGTGTTTTTTATGACACGATCGGATGTATTTACTCCTTTACTTAAACCAGTTTTATGGGCCTCACATATGTTTCCGATATATCGACAACATGATGGTGAAGATACAAAAGCGAAAAACGAGGAGGTGTTCCAAAAGTGTTATCGCGTATTGAAATATGGAAGAAGTCTTTTAATGTTTGCTGAAGGCTTTACAGATGATACTTTTATTCGAAGGCTAAAACCAGTAAAGAAGGGAGCTGTTAGAATTGGTTTTGGAGCGCTCGAAAATGAGAATTGGAGAAAACCGATCTATATTCAAGCCATAGGTGTAAATTACTCTGATAGAAATAGAATTGGCAGTGATGTTGTTATTTCCAATAGCGAGCCGATCTGTTTAAATGACTACAAGGACGATTACGAAAAGGATCCGAGTAGGACGATTACGCTTTTAACTCAAGAGGTTGAGCGAAGAATGAGGGATCAAATCACTGATGTTAGAGAAAAGGAATTGGCTCCCATTCATGAAATGATCATGCGTTTTACCCGAAAAGGGATGAATAGTGTTGATTCCGATAAGAACATTTCACTCATTGATAGATGGAAGTATTCGAAGCGTTTAGCAGCATGGTTCAATAGTACAAACGATCATCAGAAAGAAGAGCTTTATAAGCTGGGTGAAAGAATGAACTCCTATTTCTCTCTCCAAAAGAAACACAATATTGAGGAAAATGACTTTTTTCAAGTGCGATCAAATCGATGGAAGAGATCAAAAGACCTTTTGTTTCTAATTACTATGTTTCCATTCATGATCTTGGGAGTTTTTCAGAATTATCTTCCGTATAGATTTATTAAAGGTTTCGTAGAAAAGTCCTTCAAAAGAACAGTATTCTGGGGTAGTGTCAAGATGATGCTTGGTGTAGTTGCTATCGGCTTTTTCAATCTAATATTCCTGTTCTTGGGGTATTACTTGATTTTTCCTTCGTGGCCACTATGGTTGCTAAATTATTTTGTGATCTCTCCACTTTCAGGTGTTATTGCTTACCAATGGTTTAGACGATATAGCTCCTATAAGAATAGAATGCGCATTTCAAAAATGGATGTAGCTGGAATTGGAGTTGAGCGAGAGGCTATAATGAAAGAGATAATGAAAATCGTGCCAGTTGCCTAAGTAGTTGAGAATCGTCTCAAAACCTTGTTGTACAATTGATACATGATAAAAGCGATCAATGATCCTAGAATTGCTCCACCTATAATGTCTGATAAGTAGTGGACACCGAGATACATTCGACTATAACACACTAATATAGCCCAAATTAAGAGTAAAGGCGTTATCCATTTATAAGAATAGCGCAATCGTTGTATAAACATTAGCGCAATGACAAAAGAATTCGTTGCGTGTCCGGATACAAACCCATATTGACCACCTTGATAATATTCACCAGGTTTGAATTCGTAAAAATGTAAAAGGTGCCTTATGCTCAGATTGTGGGACGGTCTATATCTTGCAATCCCTTCTTTGAATACAAACGTAGCCAGGAAGTCTGCAAGTCCCACAGCAGCAAAGCCAATTAGAGTGAATAATATTGCCGAACGCAGGCTAAACTTAATGTAAACAAGAACGAAAAGAAAAATGTAGAAAGGGAACCATAAGAACTTACTGCTTAAGTACCACATCAATTCATCAAAGAAAGGAGAATGAAGCCCATTGATAAATACAATGATTTGTTGATCGATCTGTTCTAACCATTCAATCATTTATGCAAGGTTTTCCAAACCATATCTTTTAGTTGCTGCATGTTCAACCCTGAGACTGATGAGATGAATATACTTTCGATCTCTGGCAGATCTTCAGCAATTTCGCTCATTAATTCCTCATCCAACATGTCTGACTTTGAAATTGCCAGTAATCGATCTTTATCGAGTAGTTCAGGATTATATTTTTTTAATTCATCCAATAAGATATGATACTCTTTTTTGATGTCGTCACTATCTGCAGGAACCATAAATAACAGAACGGCATTCCTTTCAATATGCCTAAGAAAGCGAAGTCCAAGACCTTTGCCTTCGTGAGCTCCTTCAATGATTCCTGGAATATCAGCCATTACAAAAGACTGGTTATTGCGATACTCAACCATACCCAGGTTAGGTCTCAGCGTTGTAAATGCATAATTAGCAATCTCAGGTTTTGCAGCAGAAACAACAGATAAAAGTGTGCTTTTGCCGGCATTTGGAAAGCCAACTAGTCCAACATCAGCAAGAACTTTTAGCTCGAGAATACACCAACCCTCTGAACCTTCTTCTCCGGGCTGAGCATATTCCGGAGCTTGATTAACTGAAGACTTAAAGTGGTTATTTCCACGACCTCCACGACCTCCTTTCATGAGTATCACCTCTTCATCATGCTCACTGATCTCGAAAAGAACTTCGTTGGTTTCGGCATCTCTGGCAATCGTTCCAACCGGAACTTCAATGTAGGTATCAGATCCTTCTGCTCCAGTCATTAAGTTCCCTCTTCCAGGCTCCCCATGCTCGGCCTTAATGTGCTTCTGATACTTCAAGTGAAGTAGTGTCCAAACATGATTACTACCTTTCAAGATAATATGTCCACCACGTCCTCCGTCACCACCATCAGGACCACCTTTTGGCGTGTACTTCTCTCTTTTCATATGTCGAGAACCACTACCCCCGTTTCCTGACCGACAGAATATCTTTACGTAGTCAACAAAATTATCTGATGCCATTCAAGCTACTATTTTATTTGTTCGACAGTGTCAAACATACGATCTGTGATCTCAGAAATAGCTCCAAGTCCGTCAATAGAGTAGAACTTATTCTGTTCCTGATAATATGATTTTACCGGAGCAGTTTCATTTTTGTAAACCTCGATTCGGTTAGCAATGACTTTTGGATCAGCATCATCAGAACGCCCCGAATCTTCAGCTCTCTTCTTAAGTCTTTGCTTCAATTCTTCTTCTGGAACGTCTAGTGCGATCATTGCTGTAATAGAACTTCCGATCTCGGACATCAATTCGTCAAGAGCTCCAGCTTGAGCTTTAGTTCTAGGAAATCCATCAAATATAAATCCTTTCGCATCTGGATGCTTCTTGACTTCTGAACCCAGCATATTGATTGTTACTTCATCTGGAACTAACTGACCTTTGTCGATGTAACTTTTCGCAAGCTTACCTAATTCTGTATTACCCCCAATATTCGCTCGAAAAATATCACCTGTTGATAAATGAACTAGATCATATTTCTCGATTAACCGTTGTGATTGAGTACCTTTTCCTGCACCCGGAGGGCCAAATAAAACAATGTTTAACATTTGTATAGTTTTTACTATTTCAATTTGTATATATCTACTGTGTTTCTTCCATACTCCATGTAATCCAAACCATATCCAACAATAAAATCGTTAGGAATCTCAAACCCCACGTACTTTGGTGGATGTTTACCATTAAAGGCATTTGGTTTATACAGTAGAGATGCTACTTCCAAAGATGATGGTTTGTCATGGTCGATCATTGAGTAGATCTTATCTAATGTTAGACCGGTGTCGACAATATCTTCAAGGATAATTACATGTTTATCCTTGATATCATTTACTAGGCCGATCAATTCATGAACCTTACCTGTGCTGGAGGTGCCTTCGTAGGAGGCTACTTTTATAAAAGATACTTCACATTTAAAATCGATCTGTTTAAGTAGATCACTTACAAACATGAATGCCCCATTCAAAACACCTACAAAAATGACATCTTTATCCTGATAATCATTTTTTATGCGCTCTGCAACGGATGAAATGGTTTTTTGAATTTCAGCTGAGGGAATATATAATTCGAACTCTTTGTCTTCTATCTGCACTTCCAATCAATTTGACTTCTCGCAAAGATACAATTTTAAAAGTCATTATTGTCCTCCATCTCAATTATTTCACAGTTATGGGTGACTCACTTTTTAAACGGAAAAAAGAGTGGATGACTTATACGAAATACATATTTTTGTGATATGAATAAAAGATGGTACGGTAGAGATTTTAAGTTCGGTGTTCTTGGAGGAGGGCAACTTGGTAGAATGATGATCCAGGAAGCTATAAACTATGATGTTCGGGTATATGCTATGGATAGTTCAAAAGATGCTCCATGTGGACATTTTGCCTACGATTTTACAGTTGGTGATATTACCGATTTTGAGCAGGTTCTGGCTTTTGGAAAGGATAAAGATGTTCTAACCGTTGAGATCGAGAACGTAAATGTTGACGCATTAGAAAAACTGGAAGAACAGGGTGTAAAAGTGTATCCTCAACCTAGAGTGTTGCGATTGATAAGAGATAAAGGACTTCAGAAAGAATTTTACTTAGAAAACGGTATACCTACCGCTGATTTTGAACTTGTTGATTCGGTTGAAGAGTTGAGTCAAACCGCTTTTAATTTTCCCTACGTTCACAAATTGAGAACAGGTGGATATGATGGAAAAGGTGTTCAGATTATTAAAAATGAAGAGGATCTTAAAAATTCATTTTCTGAACCCTCTTTAGTTGAAGAGTCTATCGATTTTGAAAAAGAATTATCAGTTATCGTAGCAAGAAACAGTAATGGAGATACAAAAACATTTCCACTTGTTGAATGCGAATTTAGCCCTCAACTAAACCTGGTTGAGTTTTTATTCTCACCTGCATCTGTTTCAGAAGCTACAGAAGAATCTGCTGAAGCATTGGCAATTAAGGTTGTAGAAGCCCTGGATATGGTAGGGTTATTGGCTGTTGAGCTATTTTTAACTAAAGACGGTCGCTTGTTAGTGAATGAAGTTGCTCCAAGAACACACAATAGTGGTCATCACACAATTGAATGTAATAAGACCTCTCAGTTTGAGCAACACATAAGAGCCGTATTAAACTTACCTTTAGGATCTACTACAATGTTACAACCTGGTGTAATGGTGAATTTGTTAGGAGCCCCAGAATACAAAGGTCCAGCTGTGTATAAAGGATTAGAAAATGTAATGGCCAAATCTGGAGTTTATGTTCACCTTTACGGTAAGGCTGAAACAAAACCATTTCGTAAAATGGGTCATGCAACAATAGCCAACGACTCGCTTGAGGAAGCCAAAAATATTGCCAGGTGGGTACAGAATGAAATAGAGATTTGCACCTAATTCGGCTCTGCAAGACTCAGTTTCGCATATATTTTGTAGATTTATCTGTTCTAATGCTGCGAAACTAATGAGTACACTGCTTAAAATTATTCTTCTTGTTTTCGTTGTTTTGGTCAGTGATTTGACCTCGGCGCAGCTATATACCTTTAAGAATTTCAATCATAGAGATGGATTAACCTTATCTGCTGTTTTGAGTGTTGAGGAATCTGATGAAGGGTTTCTTTGGTTTGGGACTGATGGAGCCGGGCTAATGCGCTATGACGGAAGACAGTTTGATTACCTGGAAGATATTCAAGGTAGAACGAATAGACACGTAAATCATATCTACACTTCTGAGGATGAGATCTTGTTTACAACACTCTATCGAAAAAACTACAGGTTAAAGAATAATCAGATCGAGAAGCTGGATTTCTTTCCTCAATATGGCAGTAACCATTCAATGCTTTCATTTCAAGATAACCTTGTGAGTATACAGGATGGTGGTATTTTCATTTTTAAAGATAGTACCTTAATTAGAGAACGAAAGACGTTTCCATACAATGTTGTTACTGATTATCATGGTTCGTATCAGGATGACCGGGCTACATTTCTATTTACATCCAAAGGAAACTATATCATCACTGAAGATTTTAGAATTGAGAACTTACATGACTGGTTAGGCACATCAGAGTCGGTTACAGAGAACCTTGTTACTACTGTTAAAACGGGAGATAGTTTAGTTTTTGTTAATGAAAATCTGACGGAAGAATTAGTCGTTCTGATGGATGATTTTCGACCGAAATTCTTTATACAGGAAGAGGTCAATCCAGGGCTATTAAAAGAAGGCGAGGTTATTGTTTCCTCAGATTCTAGGTTTGATTTTTCAGTATATGTTTCAAATCTAGGTAATGTATTTTTGCGATACCATAGTTCTGGAAAGTACGTTCGATTGATCAATAACTCTGACCATGAAATTAAAAGACCAACAGATGTTAAGATCGATCGGAATCATGATATTTGGGTCACTTCATTAAATAGCGGGATTTTCCGTGTTTCTCTTGAACCCTTTACATCTATCAATTTTGCAGATGTTTATAATGAACCATTGATCATGTTTATCAATCGAACCTCTGAATACGATGCGATCGTATCAGTTGGTGAAGGACATTCTTATATAGGAAATAGGTACTCAAATAATAGTTTTATCAAATACGAGAACTTAAGAAGTTATTCTCTCACAAACTTCAAAGGTGTTAATTATTTAGCTACCGATAAGGGATTGAAAATCGTAGAGAATACCGCAATTAAGAATACAAATGATTTTGAGGTTCCAGAAAGATCGGTATCTCTCGTTTTTGGTGGGAAAAAATATTTCTGGTATGCATTGGAGGGCCAAGGATTATATAGATATGATGATGAAACAGATTCAACACATCATTATTCAGAGGCTCCTGCTTATTTCTATACATGCCAATTTAACTTTGATAGTACTGAAATCTATTTTGGCTCTAACAACGGTGTATTTCAGTATCGCCTGAGGAGTGATTCTTTTAAGAAGCTTTCACCATCTGTGAACGGAACTAACCTTGGTTCTTATTGTGGTAACTCTACAAAAGATATTTACGGAACAGTTTGGTTTAGTCTCGATGAAGGACTCTATGGGATTAAAAAGAATGGAGATCTAACAGCAATTACAGCAGAGCGTTTTCTTCCTTCTACTTTGATCTACACATTAAATGCAGATGATTTTGGTAACCTGATCGTTGGGACGAATAAGGGAATAACAGTTGTTGCGGTCGATAAAGAAGGAAATGCGCTAAGAAGTAATACCTATAATGATCAGAATGGTTTTAATGGTTATGAAACGCATATGCGATCCTCCTTTAAAACTGAAGACGGATTGATCTTCGTTGGTACACTTGAGGGTTTATTTATGATTAGACCTGAATATTTGAATAAGAATATTCGACCAATTGCACCTTGGATCAATGAAGTGAATAATAAAGATATTTCGTGGTATAGACTTAAAGATGATAGACATGTATTCGACATTGACAACAATAATATCAGTTTTGAATTTAAGTGTATAAATGCGAAAACAACGTTCATTAAGTATAGTTATAAACTAGTTGAAGTAGATGAAGAAGTCGAATGGTCAGAGTGGACAAGTGATGAAGAGGTTTTCTTAACCAATCTGGATCCAGGCAACTACACTTTTAAAGTAAGAGCAACTATAGATGGTAACCTTATCAGTGATGAATCGCAATTTGAGTTTAAGATCTACCAGCCATTTTACAGGTCAAAATGGTTCATTATAATCGTGATAGGATTAGTTGTTGTCGCTAACTTTCTTGTTTTAGAAAGAACAAAAAGATTCAATAAGAAAAATATAATTTTATCAAGGGACGTTGGTGCAGATCGAAGAATGGCAGGAAGCATTTTGCTCTTTGGGGCTTTTGCTAACACTGCAGCTCACATATTTGCGCCACGTATAGAGAGCACTATTGAGGTACATGATCTAAGTGCATCACTAATAGGTGTGTTGGTGTTTGCCCTGTTTTCACTTGTTACTTTTTCGAAGAGCGTCAGAAGATATTCCAGTCAATTGCTCATACTGGGTTTCCTAATTATTTTGGGATATAATCACCTATTTACATTCTTATCGGATATACATCCATTTTACTTTGTAGTAACTATATTGGTAACATTTGTAACCCCATTCGTTTTCCGTTCGCTCAAAGCTGCAATTGCATTTGGTTTTCTGCTGATGTTAGCAAGTGTAGCAGTTGTATTTTATTTAGATGAGGCGGTTTATAATCAATACCTTTTCCTGATTGGAATGGGAGTTTCTGCATTCCTTTCGATCTTTATGACTTACCTAAGAAATAATTCTCTTGAAAGATTGATTTTTACATCTGGTGTCGTAAATAAAGGAAATGCTTTGGTTGTTGCATTTGATGGAAAAGGCAAGATCTCTTATGCGAGTGAGAATATAGAAGAATTGCTAGATGTTAAATCAACCCTTACAGGCGGCTATGTATCTGACCTAAATAAATTTCAGCCAGATGTTAAAAATCATAAGAAGTTTTCGAACGTTGATCTTAAAGAAGACTTTAAAGAAGGGAAGATCTTTGTTACCCCCTTGTTTACGAGAAATCATGACATTGTTTATTACCAATGGTCTTGTAAAGAGTTTTCCGATGATGTAAGGGTGATTTTAGGTCAAGATGTGACCGACAAGATCAATCTTGAGAATTATTATGAATTGATCGTAAGAAATGCGGATGATCTTATCTTTCAGACTGATCCTCAGGGTAACTTTACTTTTGTGAATGAGAAATGTATAGATGTCTTTGGTAGAGAAGGGGAATCGTTGGTTGGAACTTCAATAAATGCAGTTGTTGCTGATTCGCACAAAGAAAAAGTAAAAGCTTTCTTCTCAAAGAATCTTAAAGATAGACAGAAGAATGACTATCTGGAATTTCCTATTGAAACTCCAACTGGTGAAAAAAGATGGTTAGGTCAGAATGTTACGACACTTCTAAAGCCAGGTGCTGACAATATAATTACAGGGTTTTTAGGTTTAGCAAGAGACATAACGGAGCGAAGAAAAGCGAACTCGATCATTAAGGAGCAGAATAAAGATATTACTGCATCGATCAACTATGCGAGAAGAATTCAATTCAACATGTTACCGAGATCGGTAGAATTTGAAAGAGTTTTTAAAGAGCATTTTATTCTATTCAAACCAAAAGATATCGTTAGTGGTGATTTCTACTGGTTAGATCAAGTTGGGGATAAAACGATATTAATATGCTCTGATTGTACGGGTCATGGTGTACCTGGGTCATTCATGACATTATTAGGTATTAATATCCTCAATCAGATCATTCTTGAAGCTAAGATCACGGATCCAGGTAAGATATTTAATGAGTTAGATAAACGATTGATCAAAGTACTTCCTCGTGATGGCCAGAACAGGATCAAAGATGGAATGGAGGCTGTTGTTTGTGTATTTGATAAGAACACAGATGAAATGGAATACGCAACCGCTGGAGGTAGATTTGTGATCACCGATGACGAGAATAACAAGATTTCCGTTATAAAAGGTGAATCTAAACATATAGGAGATGAGCCTTTGGAAAAAGACTTCTCATACGTTACAGAAAAAATATCGTTCAATAATAAGCAGGCATTATATTTATTCTCTGATGGCTATCCTGATCAGTTTGGTGGTGAAAAGAATAAGAAATTATCAATTAAAAAATTCTTAGCATTGCTAGATGCGCTTACACCACAGGATTTAGATGAGCAAAATGAGATGTTCAGAGAGCACTTATCTGCATGGATAGGAGATGAACCGCAAACAGATGATATAACAGTGATCGGAATACGCGGAATAAAATCGAGAGATAGCAAATAATTAGTTTTTTAATGAGGTATTTTTCATTAACTTAATTAGAGTTAACGAAAACCACCTTATCATGAATGAATCTTATCTACATTTTTTGTGGAAATCAAAACGTTTTGATTCCAGAAATTTGAAACTAGTATGTGGAAGAACCATAAATATCCTGAACGTAGGTTGGCATAATCCTGACGCTGGTCCTGACTTCTTTAATGGTACCGTTGATATCGATGGAATTAAATGGACCGGAAATATTGAGATACACATCAGATCTTCTGATTGGTATGCTCATCAACATCAAAAAGATGATGCATATAATAATGTAATTCTTCATGTCGTATATGAATATAATAAACCAGTTTATATAAAAGAGAAGGAAGTTCCGACTTTGGTGTTAAAACATCAAATTGATCCTGAACATTTGCTGAACTATCAACAATTCTTTTCGTTAAAGAAAGAGAAGCCTTGTGCTGAGTTTTTATCAAAGTGTCACAGTTCACTTTCTGACCAGATTCGTTTGGCTTTTTTTCACCGCATTGAAAGAAAAGGACTGGCTCTCGTTCATGATGCTTCTGTTCAAAAAAGAAATGCGAACGATACCTTGCTTCTTTCTCTGGCGAAAGCATTTGGGGGAAGATTGAATCGAAAACCAATGGCGCAACTTGCTACTGGTTTAACGATGAAAACTATTTGGAAAGAAAAATGGAGTGATGAAAGGATGAACGCCTTATTTTTGGGTAAAGCTGGGTTTTTGGAAAATTCCAAATCAGATTACAGTAAACGGCTTTTTCCTTATTGGAAGATGCTCAAAAGAAAATATGAATTCAGCGAAATGAATGTTTCTTCATGGAAATATAAAGGTGTTCGCCCAAGCTCTTTTCCCACTAGAAGAGTAGCTGAATTTGCTCAAATTGCAAAGCAACTTTATCCTGAGATGGCCTCTCTGAATACAAACAAAGAACTTAAAGCAAAATGGAAAAATCTACTTACCATTGAATTGGATGATTTTTGGGTAGAAAATTATAGTCTAGATATCCCGTCAAAAAGAAAAAATAGTGCGGGGCTTTCAAGAATGATGAAACACAAACTTTTTATTAATGCGATCGCACCTTTTTTGATCTACAGAAAACATGTGTTTGCGGAATATCATAATGATGAGCTTATTGTAGATTTACTCTCAGAAATTGCACCGGAAGAGAACAAAGTGACCAAACAATGGAAACAACTAGGTGTTCCTGTAGAAAATGCTGTTGATTCTCAAGGATTGTTAGAATTGAACAATGAATTTTGTATTTTTCGGAAATGTTTGAGTTGCCAGGTTGGTAAAGCATTATTAGATAGATGATCAATGAACAGGCTAATACAAAAAATCATTTTCTTTTTTGAAATGCGATCGTTTGGCGTAAGTCAATGGTGGGCAAGAAAATTGGGTATTCGCACCTCGAAAGTACGGTTGTTTTTTATCTATGCTTCTTTTATTGCTTTGGGCTCGCCGCTACTAATATATCTAGCTATGGGATGGATCCTTGAAAATAAGCACCTTTTTAAGTTGACTCGAAAACGAAAATCGATCTGGGAACTGTAATCAACTGATTTATGAACAAAAAAGTACTGATCACAGGAAGTAATGGCTTATTAGGTCAGCATTTGGTTCGAGACTTTTCTAACAATTGTACAGCATTACTGGCTACATCGTTTGGTAAAAATAGATTAGAAGATGAGGTAGAAAATTACCGTTCTCTCGATGTTTCTGATTACTCAGCAGTTCTTAATGTGATCGAGGAGTTCCAACCTGATGTTATTATAAATGCAGCTGCTGCAACTGACGTAGATAAGTGTGAGGATGAACCCCAATTTTGTGATGCCATTAATCATTTGGGTGTTCGTAATATCGTCAAAGCTGTCAAAAAGCTTAAGATCAATACACATCTAATTCATATTTCGACTGATTTTATTTTTGATGGAGAGAAAATGGAGTATGACGAGGAAGACGCCCCTGATCCTTTAAGTGAATATGGTAAATCAAAACTTTTGGGTGAGAATGCACTAAAAGATGCTCATTATTCAAACTTTACGATCGTAAGAACATCACTTGTTTACGGGGTTGGAAAAGCGCTGAACAAAGGAAATATTTTTCTTTGGGCCATGGAGAAATTGAGAAACGGTGATGAACTTACCATAGTCAATGATCAGTTCAGATCACCGACTTATGTGAACGATCTTAGCAAAGCTTGTTTTGATATTGCGAATAGTTACTTGACCGGAATCATAAACATTGCTGGTAAAGAAACTTTATCCATGTATGAATATATATGTCAAGTAGCAGAGTACATTGGCAAAGATAGGTCGTTAGTCCAGCCTATCACATCAGAAGTTTTAAATCAAAAGGCTCACAGGCCAAAAGGTTCAGGTTTGTCAATAAATAAAGCAAGAGAGAAATTGTTGTACAAACCCACAGAATTCAAGGATTCACTTCGACAAATGGATGCCAAAAGTTGAAAAAATATTTATATTTTAGCATTTCTTCAGAATTAATGAGTTGAATTACAAACAAATAATAAGGCAAAAAACGAAAACAGAACTATGAGATCATTACTAATTGTACTTTCTATAGCCCTTTCAGCAGCGCTATTCGGACAGAATGAACCCCTATCGGCTAAGTTTATTGTTGACGATTCTCTTTCAGCGATTAATGACGTTACAGCTGAGGTGGTTCCAAGTGGTGGGAAAGAACCTTATCGTTACATCTGGAATCAAAAGAACATATCGATCTACAATCGTGTAGCAACTGGATTGTCAGAAGGAGAGAAAATAATAGTTCAAGTCGTAGATGCTAATAATGACACGGTTGAAGTGTCAGATTTCGTTGAGATCGAGAGTATTCAGGAAAGTTTTAACAACACGATGAAGCCTGCTGTGGCTTTCATGCAGAGTATCTTATTTGCTCCGGTGTGGGAGGATACAGTGAAAATTGGAGAGTTTAAATTAAAAGCTCCTTTTGCACTAGATGAGAAGAAGCAAGATTATACGTTAAAGGAATGGATTGTAGAAGATGGAGCACCCGTAAAACATCAGGAGGTTATTGCTATTTTGAAAGATGGAGACCGTGAGTTCCCTCTTTTTGCGATGGGTGATGGAAATCTAGTTCATGGAGTACATAAAGGAAAGAAAGTATCACCAGGTGATAAGGTGTACTTCACAAATAAACGAGGCAATCGTTCAGAGAAGGTTCTAGGTAAAATAGATTATCCAACTCCTCAACCATTCTATTTTAAAAACTTATCGAACAAAACACAAGGTATACCATTGATCGTTGTATGGCTTGTTTTGGGTGCACTTTTCTTTACATTCAGAACAGGGTTTGTACAGTTGAAAGGTGCGCGACATGCGATAGCCTTAGTAAGAGGAAAATACGATGATCCATCTGATGATTCAGGTGAGGTATCGCATTTCCAAGCTTTAGTTACTGCTCTTTCCGCAACTGTTGGTTTGGGTAACATTGCCGGTGTAGCCATTGCCATTAGTATGGGTGGACCTGGTGCAACATTCTGGATGATTCTTGCAGGTCTGATCGGTATGGCATCTAAATTTGTTGAATGTACGTTAGGTGTGAAATATAGACACCAAAAAGAAGATGGAGAAGTCTTTGGTGGACCAATGTACTACTTGAGTCGTGGTCTCGCGAAGAGAGGTCCTTTCTTTAAAGGTCTTGGTAAAGTTTTAGCGATCATTTTTGCGATTCTATGTGTTGGTGGTTCATTAGGAGGTGGAAACATGTTCCAGGCGAATCAGGCATTTAATCAGCTAGCAGGAATCCCAGGATGGGAAGGTTTCGAATCTTATGGTTTTGTTTTCGGACTTGTGATGGCTGCTCTTGTAGGTATAGTAATTATAGGTGGTATTAAAAGTATTGCGAGAGTGACAGATAAGATTGTACCTTCTATGGTTGCAATTTATGTGATCTCGGCAATTACTATCATTGCTTTCAACTATGATAATTTAGGAAATGGATTCAGAACAATATTCTCTGGAGCATTTAGTCCTGAAGCAATATACGGTGGGTTCATCGGAGTATTGATCTTAGGATTCCAGCGAGCGGCATTCTCGAATGAGGCAGGAGTTGGTTCTGCTGCAATTGCTCACTCTGCTGCAAGAACTAAAGAACCTATTTCTGAGGGAACAGTTGCGTTGCTTGAGCCATTCATTGATACGGTTGTAGTTTGTACGATGACTGCACTTGTGATCATTTTCACAGGTTATGCTGAAGATCCTGAAGGTCTTGAAGGTGCTGCTCTTACTTCAGCGGCATTCTCATCCTCATTAGGTGATTGGTCTCTTTACGTACTGTCGTTTGCAGTGGTGCTCTTCGCATTTTCAACTATGATCTCATGGTCATACTATGGATTGAAAGCATGGACTTACGTTTTCGGTGAAACCAATGCAGCAGCATACACTTACAAATTTATCTTCTTATTGTTCGTAGTTATCGGGTCCTCAGTTGGTCTAGGAGCCGTAATTGACTTTTCCGACCTTATGATCCTTGGAATGGCATTCCCAAATATCCTCGGTCTTTTGATTATGTCTGGAGAGGTACGCCGAGATATGAAAGACTATTTTGCACGAATAAAATCTGGAGCAATACAGAGATTTAAATAATCAGGTTACTGTGTCTAAAAAGAATTGGGATACAGATTGGTTGATATTTTCGAAACGAGCGCGCAATGGTGCGCTCGTTTTTTTGTTGATCTTTATCCTGGTTGCGGTTGCCCCCCGTCTCTACAGGAATTATTTTGGCACTGAACAAGTAGAGATCGAAATTTCACAATTCAACAGTGAGGAGGATCAGGATAAACCGAAGAATGGTCTGTCAAAATATTCTAAACCTAAAGATAAGTTTGATCCGAATGAATATACAGTTGAGGACTGGATAAATGTTGGGCTGTCAGAAAAGCAATCATCGACTATTTTAAACTATTTGAAGAAAGGTGGTAAGCTTGAATACAAAGAAGATCTTCTGAAACTTTATGTTGTCGATCAGGAATTATATGATATCCTTTCACCAATGGTCCTACTGCCAAGTAAGTCAAGTATATCAGATGATGCTAAGGAAGAGGTAAGTGAAATACCTGAAGAATCAGTGATGGTTGATGAACCTGAGTTTAATGGGGTGGTTGAGATCAACTCAGCTTCTAAGGAAGAATTGATGCGTATAAAAGGTATTGGTAAATACTACGCTGAACAGATCATTAAGAAAAGAGAGCGCTTGGGTGGAATAGCAAGCTTGGATCAGTTAAAGGATCTTTATATGATGACTCCAGGTAAATTGGATACGCTTTCAAACTTTATAAAAATTGATCCAGATAATATTACTCGTATAGATGTGAATTTAGCAAGTAAGATAGATTTGCAAAGTCATCCATTCATAAATTCAGATGTTGCCAATTCCATAGTATTTATTCGAGAAAGGTATGGACTGTATAAATCATTGGACGACTTGCTACAGTCACCATACATAGATGCAGAAAAATTAGAAGAATTAAAACCCTATTTAAAGGTGAAATGAAAGATTTAAAAGAACTTGAAAAAACAATAAAGCACGTTGTGCGTGATGTAAAAGATTTTCCGAAAGAAGGAATCCTCTTTAAAGATGTGAGTACAATACTAATGGACCCACAACTATCAAATGATATATTAGATGCATTTGTAAGTTCTGCAAAAGAAAAAGAGATCACAAAGGTTGTAGGTATTGAGAGTAGAGGATTTTTGTTCGGGCCTGCAATCGCTATGAAGTTAGGTGTTCCTTTTGTAATGCTGCGCAAAGAAGGAAAGCTACCCTATAAAAAAGTAAAATATGCTTATGATCTTGAATATGGTAAGGCTGTTGTAGAGGTCCATGAAGATGCCTTTCAAGAAAATGATAATGTATTGATTCATGATGATTTGTTAGCTACAGGGGGAACCGCAGAAGCAGCAGCTCAATTAGTGAAACAATTTGGTGCAAATGTCGCGGAGTTCTCATTTCTCATAGACCTTTCGTTTTTAAATGGACAAGAAAAACTAGAACCATTCACTGAAAAAATTGTTAAATTAGCAACCTATTAGTGATTTTTTATCGCTGATTATTGATATCCTAAAAATAGAGAGAAAATGAATTTTGATTTGAACGAAAATCAGCTGATGATTCAGCAAATGGTTCGCGACTTTGCGGCTAAAGAAATAAAACCTAACTTATTAGAATGGGATGAAAAAGAACACTTCCCAGTTGATGTGATGAAAAAAATGGGTGAACTTGGTTTGCTCGGTATATATATTCCTGAGGAATACGGGGGAAGTGGATTTACATATGATGAGTATGTTACAGCTCTTATAGAATTAGGAAAAGTTTGTGGTGGAGTTGGTCTTTCAGTTGCAGCTCACAATTCACTTTGTACGGGTCACATCTATTATCACGGTACTGAAGAACAGAAAAAGAAATATTTACCAAAGTTAGCGAGAGGTGAATTCATCGGAGCTTGGGGTTTAACAGAGCCTAATACAGGTTCTGATGCCATGAGAATGAAAACTACTGCCGTTAAGGAAGGTAACGAATGGGTGATTAATGGTGCAAAAAACTGGATTACACATGGATTATCTGGAGATGTAGCCGTAGTATTAGTTAGAACTGGAGAGTTACTGGATAGTAAAGGAATTACAGCTTTCATTATAGAAAAAGGGACTCCAGGTTTCAGTGCTGTAAAGATCAAGGATAAATTAGGAGTTCGTGCAAGCGAAACAGCAGAGTTGATCTTTGATAATGTTCGTGTTCCTGAAGAGAATGTTATTGGAGAAGTTGGAATGGGATTCATTCAAGCAATGCAAGTACTTGATGGAGGTAGAATTTCAATTGCAGCATTAAGTTGTGGTGTTGCGAGAGGAGCATATGAAGCTTCTGTCCAATATGCTAAAGAACGTGAGCAGTTTGGGAAACCGATCGCAAAGTTCCAGGGAATTAGTTTCAAGCTTGCAGATATGGCTACTAAAGTTAAAGCAGCTGAGCTATTAACATTCAATGCCGCGGCATTGAAGAACGCAGGAAAGCCTATGACTAAGGAAGGTGCTTATGCCAAGTATTTTGCGAGTGAAGTTTCTGTTGAGTGTGGTAATGAAGCAGTGCAAATTATGGGTGGTTATGGATACACCAAAGAATATCCTGCGGAGAAGTTCTTAAGAGATTCAAAACTTATGACTATCGGTGAGGGTACGTCTGAAATTCAAAAGGTTGTTATTTCAAGAGAAATTTTAAAATAACATTTGTGGATAATAATTTTGTTATTATCTTTGCCGTCCGATTAAAATTTAGAAAGTAATAAATAAAGATATGTTAGTAGTACCAGTAAAAGAAGGAGAGAACATCGAAAGAGCTCTCAAGAAGTATAAGAAGAAGTTTGAGAAAACAGGCGTTATGCGTGAGCTACGTAAACGTAAGGAGTTTATCAAACCTTCTGTAAAAATTCGTCAACAACGAATTAAAGCTGCGTACAAGCAAAGAATTTTATCAGACGAAATTTAAACATATTTCGTTTTTTTACGTAGAAAGGAGTCCAAAGCGGCTCCTTTTTTTATGCTCGATAAATTTGAAACATATCTAAATGTAGAGAAGAGATTCTCTACACATACTTTAACTGCATATCTAAAAGATGTAGAACAGTTCCTTGAATTCTCTGCAGTTGAAAATGAAACTGAACTAAAAGAGATCAATCATCAGGTTGTCAGGTCCTGGATAGTACACCTCATAAATGAAGGTGCGAATAATAGAAGTGTAAATCGAAAGTTATCATCACTTCGAACATTTTTTAAATGGTCCCTCAAGGAAGATTTGATTTCGGTAAATCCAATGTTAAAAGTCAAAGGTCCAAAACAAGGTAAACGATTACCTGAATTTGTGAAGAAGGAAGAGCTGGATCTTGATAAGATTGAACCGTTATTTACAAATGATTGGTCAGGTAAGAGAGATCGATTAATGATAGAGCTGTTTTATCAGACCGGTATGAGGTTATCTGAGTTGATCGCTTTGAAGAGGTCTTCAATAGCTCATGGAGCGATTAAAGTTCTCGGGAAACGAAACAAGGAACGTATGATCCCACTCCCGAAAGAATTAGAGATAGAGTTGATCGAACTTTGTGAAAGTGAGATCAATAGGGAGTCAGGAGAATCATATATTTTTTTAACAGATAAAGGGAAGAAACTATATCCAAAATTTGTCTACAGAAAGATTAATTACTATCTTTCTGTACTCACTAATCTTCAAAAAAAGAGTCCGCATGTGCTCCGCCATACGTTTGCTACTCACATGCTTAACAATGGAGCAGGACTTGAAGCTTTAAAGGAGATTTTGGGACATGCGAATTTGAGCGCGACGCAAGTTTATACGCACAATTCGTTTGACGAATTAAACAAGATTTATAAACAGGCCCATCCTAGGGGTCACAAAAATTAATCGTATGGATGTAGATGTTCAATCAGTAGGTTTTACGGCAGATCAGAAATTGATCGAGTTTATTAATGACAAAACGGATAAGTTAACTCATTTTTATGATCGAATCGTTTTCTCAGAAGTATATTTAAAAGTAGATCGTAAATCTGCACAAGAAAATAAGATCGCAGAATTAAAGATCGGAATTCCAGGAAAAGATCTTTTCGCAAAAAAGAAATGTGATAGTTTCGAGGAGGCCGCAGTGGAAGCTATAGAAGCCGTTAGAAGACAATTAGCGAAACATAAAGGAAAAGTTTTGGCTTAGGATCGAAATATTAATTCCTTAAAAATGAAAGAACTGGAAGAGTGGTGTGATTTGCACCGCTCTTTTTTTTGAAAAAAAAATTAAAAAAGGCTTGTTGTAAAATATTTCTTTTATACATTTGCAACCCCGAACGGGTTTTAGGCTTGTAAGGGAGTTCTTTAAAAAGTTGTAATTACCAACATTAGTGCCGATGTAGCTCAGCTGGCTAGAGCAGCTGATTTGTAATCAGCAGGTCGGGGGTTCGAGTCCCTCCATCGGCTCATAAAAAACTGTGATTGGGGAGATACTCAAGCGGTCAACGAGGGCAGACTGTAAATCTGCTGGCTACGCCTTCGTAGGTTCGAATCCTGCTCTCCCCACTAAAAGTTTTATAAGCGGGAGTAGCTCAGTTGGTAGAGCGTCAGCCTTCCAAGCTGAGGGTCGCGAGTTCGAGTCTCGTCTCCCGCTCAAATTGCAACTTTTTATTTAACTCTTTTGCCGGTGTAGCTCAGGGGTAGAGCGCTTCCTTGGTAAGGAAGAGGTCACGAGTTCAAATCTCGTCATTGGCTCTAAATTGAGAAGGTTCACTCGTGAAAATGGGTGAAATTTCGCATATATAAAAAGGTAGTAAATTAGTATATTAACAAGTAACAAATAAGACAAAAATGGCTAAGGAAACATTTGAGCGTTCCAAACCACACGTAAACATTGGAACAATCGGTCACGTCGATCACGGTAAAACAACTTTGACAGCTGCAATCGCTTCTGTATTGAACAAGAAGGGTTATGCTGAATCTCGTGATTTCGATACAATTGACAACGCTCCAGAGGAGAAAGAGCGTGGTATTACTATTAACACGTCTCACATTGAGTACGAAACAGACAACCGTCACTATGCGCACGTTGACTGTCCGGGTCACGCCGACTATGTAAAGAACATGGTAACTGGTGCTGCTCAAATGGATGGTGCTATCCTAGTGGTTGCATCTACTGATGGGCCAATGCCACAGACACGTGAGCACATCCTATTAGGACGTCAGGTTGGTGTTCCTAGAATCGTAGTTTTCATGAACAAGGTTGACCTTGTTGATGATGAGGAGCTTTTAGAGCTTGTTGAGCTAGAGATTCGTGAACTACTTTCATTCTACGATTACGATGGTGACAACACTCCAATTATCGCTGGATCTGCACTAGGTGCACTAGAAGGTGATGAGAAGTGGGAAGCTAAGATCGATGAGTTGATGGCAGCAGTTGATGAGTACATCGAGCTTCCAGAGCGTGATGTAGATAAGCCATTCTTGATGCCAGTTGAGGACGTATTCTCAATTACTGGTCGTGGTACTGTAGCAACTGGACGTATCGAAACAGGAGTTATTAACTCTGGTGATGAAGTTGATATCCTAGGAATGGGAGAAGAGAAATTGAAATCAACTATCACAGGTGTTGAGATGTTCCGTAAGATACTAGATAGAGGTGAGGCTGGTGATAACGTTGGTCTATTGTTGAGAGGTATTGACAAGAAAGATATCCGTCGTGGTATGGTTATCTGTCACCCAGGTTCAACAACTCCTCATGCTAAATTTAAAGCTGAGATCTACGTACTTAAGAAAGAAGAGGGTGGTCGTCACACACCATTCCACAACAAGTACCGTCCACAGTTCTACTTCAGAACAACTGATGTAACAGGTGAAATAATCCTTGGTGAAGACCGTGATATGGTTATGCCTGGTGATAACGTAACTATTACAGTTGAGTTGATCGTACCAGTAGCGATGGATAAAGGTCTACGTTTTGCGATCCGTGAGGGAGGTAGAACTGTAGGTGCAGGTCAGGTTACAGAGATCTTAGATTAAGATTACTATATAAACTTGATGAGGGGAGTTGAAAAACTCCCCTTTTTCTACGGGCGTAGCTCAGCTGGTAGAGTAGTGGTCTCCAAAACCATTGGTCGTGGGTTCGAATCCTACCGCCCGTGCAACTAATAAGAAAGAAAGTGGCAAATATTGTTGAATACCTTCAAGATACGGTTCATGAGCTTGTTCACAAAGTGACTTGGCCAACATGGACTGAATTGCAAAATAACACAATCATTGTGGTGATAGGATCTGTGATCTTTTCACTTTTGATTTTCGTAATGGATTTCGTATTCGGTGTGAATCCTTCTACTTACTTCTGGGAAGGAGTACTTGGATTGATCTACCCATAATGTTTGTATTAACGCTATAAGAATAGAAGAGCCGTGGAAGAAGTTAAGAAAAGATGGTATGTCGTTCGCGCAATTAGCGGGAAGGAGAATATGGTTAAGGAATATCTAGAAATGGAAATTAACCGTATGAAGATGACTGATTATTTTGGTCAAATTCTTATACCAACTGAGAAGGTATTTCAAATAAGAAATGGGAAAAAGATCAGTAAGGAAAAAGCATTTTTACCTGGGTATGTTTTGGTAGAAGTTGCTCTTGTTGGTGAGGTTCCTCATTTAATAAAAGGTATTCCTAATGTGATAGGATTCCTAGGTGCGGAGAAACACGGAGATCCGCTACCGATGAGAAAGGCAGAGGTGAATAGAATCCTTGGTAAAGTGGATGAGTTATCTGAAACTGAAGAGGAAATGAAGATACCGTTTGTTGTTGGAGAATCTGTTAAAGTAGTTGACGGACCATTCAATAATTTCAATGGTACGATTGAAGAGATTAATGAAGAAAAGAAAAAGCTTAAGGTGATGGTTAAGATCTTTGGTAGAAAGAATCTTGTCGAATTAAGCTATATGCAAGTAGAAAAAGAAAGTTAATTTGCATTTTAACCAGTAGGAGTGGTTGCGATGATTAAAGCTTCCCATCGATCTTCCACGTTAGTACTACACAATTTATATACAAATGGCTAAAGAAGTAGCAGGATTGATCAAATTGCAGATCAGAGGTGGTGCAGCTAATCCTTCTCCTCCTGTTGGACCAGCACTTGGTGCGAAAGGTGTCAACATTATGGAGTTCTGTAAGCAGTTCAACTCAAGAACTCAGGAGAAAGCAGGAAAGGTTTTACCAGTGGTTATTACTGTTTACGGTGATAAATCCTTTGATTTTGTAATCAAAACGCCGCCGGCGGCAGTTCAATTGAAAGAAGCAGCTAAACTTAAGAGTGGTTCAGCAGAACCAAACAGAGTGAAGGTAGCTTCAGTAACCTGGGATCAAGTTCGAGCGATCGCTGAGGACAAATTACAGGATATGAACTGTTTCACAGTAGAATCAGGAATGAGAATGGTTGCCGGAACGGCAAGAAGTATGGGAATTACTGTAAAAGGTGAATTTCCTCAAAACTAAAAACATTAATCATGGGACGTATTTCTAAGAAAAGAAAAGAAGCGCTTTCTAAGTATGACTTAAGCAAAGCGTACTCGTTGACTGAGGCATGTGATTTAGTTAAGGAGATCACCAATACTAAATTCGATGCTTCTGTTGATCTAAGTATTCGTTTGGGGGTTGACCCTCGTAAGGCTAATCAAATGGTAAGAGGAACTGTTGCTCTACCTCACGGAACTGGTAAGGATGTTAAAGTACTTGTACTTTGTACTCCGGACAAAGAAGATGAGGCGAAAGAAGCAGGAGCTGATTACGTTGGTTTAGATGAGTACATTACGAAAATCAAAGGCGGATGGACAGATGTTGATGTTATCATCACTATGCCATCTGTTATGGGTAAAGTTGGTGCTCTAGGTAGAGTGCTTGGACCAAGAGGTCTAATGCCGAACCCAAAGACGGGTACTGTTACAATGGACGTAGGTAAAGCAGTTCAGGAAGTTAAGGCAGGTAAAATTGATTTCCGCGTTGACAAATTTGGTATCATTCATTCAAATATCGCGAAAGCTTCATTCGATGGAGCTAAGATCAAAGATAACGCGAATGAATTACTAACAACGTTGATTAAGATGAAGCCGGCTGCAGCGAAAGGTACTTACATTAAAAGTATCTACCTGAGCTCGACAATGAGTCCAAGTATTCAAATCGACGCCAAGTCTGTTGTCGCTTAAAATTTTGAATTATGACTAGAGAAGAAAAAGCGCAGTACATCGAAGACCTGACGAATGATTTGAAGGAATCAGGGGTCTTTTATTTAGCAGACACGTCTGAATTGACAGTTGAAAAAGTAAACGATTTAAGAGGTAAGTGTTTCAAGAATGGGATTCGTTTGCAGGTAGTTAAAAACACACTACTTGAGAAGGCGATGAACAACCTTGGAAACGAAAGTCTTAATGACTTGAAAGGAGTATTGTCAGGTCCGACATCTGTTATGTTCGCTGAAGTAGGAAACGCTCCTGCTAAGGTGATCAAGGATTTCCGTAAAAAGAATGATAAGCCTGTTCTTAAGGCAGCATATATTGAGGAATCAATTTATGTTGGTGAGGAACACCTTGATGCATTGGTTGATATCAAGAGCAAGGATGAGCTTATCGCTGAAATTGTTGCATTGCTTCAAAGCCCGGCTAAAAATGTTGTGTCTGGACTTAAAGGGCAAGGTAGTAAGATATCTGGAATCCTTAAAACGCTCTCTGAGAGAGCATAAGTTAATTATTAATTATTTTTGAACCTTTTTAAATAAAATAAAATGGCTGAGTTAAAAGAAATCGCAGAAACGCTAGTAAACCTTACAGTAAAAGAAGTAAACGAACTAGCAGACATCCTTAAAGAGGAGCATGGAATCGAACCTGCAGCAGCTGCAGTAGCAGTAGCTGGTGGTGGAGCTGCCGGTGGTGGTGAAGCTGCTGAAGAAAAATCAGAGTTTGATGTAATCCTTAAAGCAGCAGGTGGATCTAAGCTTGCTGTAGTTAAGTTGGTAAAAGAACTTACTGGTCTTGGACTGAAAGAAGCAAAAGAGCTTGTTGACAGTGCACCATCTCCATTGAAAGAAGGAGTAGCAAAAGATGAGGCTGACAGTCTTAAGTCTTCACTTGAAGAGGCTGGAGCTGAAGTTGAAGTTAAGTAAGTATTATACTTATTTTACAGTACAGGCATACCCGATTTTTCGGGGTGCCTTGTGCTGTTTATATGCGGTAACACGCATTTAGTTCTTTTTTCTAATAAAATTTAGTAGTCTTGGCAACATCAAATAATATCGCTACAAGAATTAATTTTGCTTCGAGCAAAAGTTCTTTTGAATACCCAGACTTTCTGGACGTTCAAATAAAATCATTTAGAGAGTTTTTCCAGTTGGAAACAACTCCTGAGAATCGTGAAAAGGAAGGACTTTTTAAAGTGTTCTCAGAGAATTTCCCAATTACTGATACACGTAATCAGTTCGTGTTAGAGTTCTTGGATTATTTCGTTGATCCGCCACGCTACACCATCGAAGAGTGTATAGAACGTGGTCTAACATACAGTGTGCCGTTAAAGGCAAAATTGAAACTGTACTGTACAGACCCGGAGCACGAAGATTTCGAAACAATTGTTCAGGATGTGTACCTTGGTACTATTCCTTATATGACTCCAAAAGGATCATTCGTGGTGAACGGAGCAGAACGAGTAATCGTTTCTCAGCTACACAGATCGCCAGGTGTATTCTTTGGACAATCTAGACACGCTAACGGTACGAAATTGTATTCGGCTCGTATTATTCCTTTCAAGGGTTCTTGGATGGAATTTGCTACGGATATCAATAATGTAATGTATGCGTACATTGACAGAAAGAAAAAGCTTCCTGTTACAACACTATTCAGAGCTATTGGCTATGAAAGTGATAAAGACATTTTAGAGATTTTTGACCTTGCTGATGAAGTAAAAGCGAACAAAACAAACCTTAAGAAGATCTTAGGTCGTAAGCTTGCAGCGAGAGTACTTAAATCATGGGTAGAGGATTTCGTTGATGAGGATACAGGTGAGGTTGTATCTATCGAACGTAACGAAGTGATCCTAGATCGTGAAACAGTTCTTGAAGAATCGCACATCGATGAGATTCTTGATGCTGGTGTTAAAACAGTTATTCTTCATAAAGAAGATGTAAACTCGGCAGACTTCACGATTATCTACAACACCCTTCAAAAAGATACATCGAACTCTGAAAAAGAGGCAGTAGAACATATTTATAGACAACTTCGTAACGCTGAGCCGCCAGATTTTGAAACGGCTCGTGGAGTATTTGAGAAATTATTCTTCTCTGATACACGTTATGATCTTGGTGAAGTAGGTCGTTTCCGTATCAACAAGAAATTGAAGATTTCTGATGATGAGGAGTCGCGTGTACTTACTAAATCAGATATTATTAAGATCATCAAATACCTTATTGAGTTGATTAACTCAAAAGCAGAAGTTGATGATATTGACCACTTGTCTAACCGTCGTGTTAGAACAGTTGGTGAACAACTTTATTCTCAATTCGGAGTAGGTCTTGCACGTATGGCGAGAACAATTCGTGAACGAATGAACGTTCGTGACAACGAAGTATTTACTCCTATTGACCTTATTAATGCGAAGACATTGTCTTCAGTGATTAACTCATTCTTCGGAACGAACCAGCTATCTCAGTTCATGGATCAAACGAATCCACTTTCTGAGGTAACGCATAAACGTCGTTTCTCAGCACTAGGACCTGGAGGTTTATCCAGAGAGCGTGCAGGATTCGAGGTACGTGATGTTCACTACACACACTACGGTCGTCTTTGTACGATTGAAACACCGGAAGGACCAAACATTGGTTTGATTTCTTCTCTATGTGTATTCGCGAAAGTGAATAAACTTGGATTCATCGAAACACCTTACCGTAAAGTAGAGAATGGTAAAGTGAAATTGAAAGAAGAGCCAGTTTACTTATCAGCTGAAGAGGAGGATGCTAAAATGATCGCTCAGGCGAACGCACCAATTAATGATAAAGGTGAGTTTGAAAGTGATATGATCAAAGCGCGTGAGGAAGGTGACTTCCCAGTAGTTGCTCCAAAAGAACTTGACTTAATGGACGTTGGTGCTAACCAGATTGCATCTATCGCCGCATCTTCAATTCCATTCTTGGAACATGATGATGCCAACCGTGCTTTGATGGGATCTAACATGCAGCGTCAGGCTCTTCCTTTATTAAAGCCAAATTCTCCTATCGTTGGTACTGGAATCGAGCGTTTGGTTGCTAAGGATTCAAGAGTATTGATCAATGCCGAAGGAGATGGTGTTGTTGAGTACGTTGATGCGAATGAAATTAAGATCAAGTACAAACTTTCGAAAGCAGACGAACTTGTTTCTTTCGACGGTGATACAAAAACATACAATCTTACTAAGTTCCAGAAAACGAATCAAGGTTCAACAATGAACTTAAAGCCGATCGTTAAGAAAGGTGATAAAGTTGAAGAAGGACAAGTATTGTGTGAAGGTTATGCAACTCAGCAAGGAGAACTTGCTTTGGGTCAGAATATGAAAGTAGCCTTCATGCCTTGGAAAGGATACAACTTTGAGGATGCGATCGTGATCTCTGAACGAGTTGTTCGCGATGACGTATTTACTTCTATCCACATTGACGAATACTCGCTAGAGGTTCGTGACACTAAACGTGGTATGGAAGAATTGACTGCTGATATTCCAAACGTTAGTGAAGATGCAACTAAGGATCTTGACGAAAACGGATTGATCAGAATTGGAGCAGAAGTTAAAGAAGGTGACATCCTTATTGGTAAGATCACTCCGAAAGGAGAAACTGATCCTTCGCCAGAAGAGAAATTATTACGTGCGATCTTTGGAGATAAAGCAGGTGATGTGAAAGACGCTTCATTGAAAGCAAGTCCTTCTCTTAAAGGTGTTGTGATCAACAAAAAACTTTTCTCTAGAGCTGTAAAAGATCGTAAGACAAAAGCTCAGGACAAACCGATCCTTGAACAGTTAGATACTGAATACGAAAAAGATCTAGCTGAATTGAAAGGTGTATTGATCCAGAAGCTTCTTAAGATCCTTGACGGTCAAAAATCAGCGGGTGTTACGAATAACTTCCGTGAAGAGATCATCAAGAAAGGATCTAAGTTCTCTGAGAAGAGCCTTGGAATTATAGATTACTCGATTGTGAATCCAAGCAAATGGACTACTGATGACAAAGTGAACTCAATGGTTCAGCGTGTAATTCACAATTTCAATATTAAAGCGAATGATCTACTAGGAAACTACAAGCGTAAGAAGTTCCACATTTCTGTTGGTGATGAACTACCGTCAGGTATCGTGAAACTTGCTAAAGTTTATCTAGCTAAGAAACGTAAGCTTAAAGTAGGTGATAAGATGGCAGGTCGTCATGGTAACAAAGGTATTGTTGCAAATATCGTACGCCAGGAGGATATGCCATTCTTGGATGACGGAACACCAGTTGATATCGTGTTGAACCCACTAGGGGTACCTTCACGAATGAACCTTGGACAGATCTACGAAACTGTACTTGGTTGGGCTGGTGAGAAGTTAGGTAAGAAGTTTGCCACACCAATTTTTGATGGAGCTCATCCATCTGAGATCGATAAATACTGTGATGACGCAGGAATTCCACGATCAGGTAAAACATACTTGTACGATGGTGGAACAGGAGAGCGTTTTGATCAACCAGCAACAGTTGGTATAATCTACATGTTGAAACTATCTCACATGGTGGATGACAAGATGCATGCTCGTTCGATCGGACCATACTCACTTATTACGCAACAACCACTTGGAGGTAAAGCTCAGTTTGGTGGTCAGCGATTTGGTGAGATGGAGGTATGGGCACTTGAGGCATTCGGTGCAGCGAACATCTTACAGGAGATCTTGACGGTTAAGTCGGATGATGTTAATGGTAGAGCGAAAGCTTACGAAGCAATTGTAAAGGGTGATAACTTACCACAACCTGGTATCCCGGAATCATTCAATGTATTGCTTCACGAGCTAAGAGGTCTTGGACTGAACATCTCAATGGATTAATGGTCAACGTTTAATTAGAAAAACACTTGTTTAAAATGGCTTATAGAAAAGATACAAAAGATACAGTTAACAACTTCTCGAAGATCACGATTTCATTGGCATCGCCAGAACAGATCCTTGAGCAGTCAAGTGGAGAAGTGTTAAAGCCAGAGACGATCAACTATAGAACGTATAAACCAGAAAGAGATGGTTTGTTCTGTGAGCGAATCTTTGGTCCTGTAAAAGATTACGAATGTCACTGTGGTAAATACAAGCGTATCCGATATAAAGGAATTGTTTGTGACCGTTGTGGTGTTGAGGTAACTGAAAAGAAGGTACGTCGTGAGCGTATGGGGCACATCCAATTGGTTGTTCCTGTAGCACACATTTGGTACTTCAGATCTTTACCGAATAAAATTGGTTATTTGCTAGGTCTTCCAACGAAGAAGCTAGATCAGATCATTTATTACGAGAGATACGTAGTAATTCAAGCTGGTGAAGCTAAAGCAGCTGATGGGGAAGAGCTTGAAAAAATGCAATTCCTTACTGAAGAAGAGTATCTTGATATTTTAGATGAACTTCCTCAGGAAAATCAGTATTTGGAGGATTCAGATCCTAATAAATTCATCGCTAAGATGGGTGCAGAAGCAGTTTATGACTTGCTTCAACGTTTGGATCTACACCAGTTGTCTTATGACCTAAGACATAAAGCAAATACAGAGACTTCAATGCAGCGTAAGAACGAAGCGTTGAAACGTCTTCAAGTTGTAGAAGCAATGCGTGATTCTCAAGATCGTATTGAGAACCGACCAGAATGGATGATCATTAAGGTAGTTCCAGTAACTCCTCCAGAATTACGTCCATTGGTGCCATTAGATGGTGGTCGTTTTGCAACATCAGATTTGAACGATCTATACCGAAGAGTGATCATCAGAAACAATCGTTTGAAGCGATTGATCGAGATCAAAGCTCCAGAGGTGATCTTGAGAAACGAGAAGCGTATGCTTCAAGAATCTGTTGATTCATTATTCGATAACTCGAGAAAATCAAGTGCTGTTAAAACGGAATCAAACAGACCATTAAAATCTCTTTCAGATTCATTGAAAGGTAAGCAAGGTCGTTTCCGTCAGAACTTACTTGGTAAGCGTGTTGATTATTCTGCACGTTCGGTTATCGTTGTTGGACCAGATCTTAAACTACACGAATGTGGTTTACCAAAAGATATGGCGGCTGAGCTTTACAAGCCGTTCGTGATAAGAAAATTGATCGAAAGAGGTATTGTAAAGACAGTTAAATCAGCGAAGAAGATCGTTGACAAAAAAGAACCAGTTGTTTGGGATATCCTGGAAAACGTGATTAAATCACATCCTGTATTACTTAACCGTGCACCAACTCTGCACAGATTGGGTATTCAGGCATTCCAGCCTAAACTTATTGAAGGAAAAGCGATTCGTCTTCACCCATTAGTATGTACGGCATTTAACGCCGATTTCGATGGTGACCAGATGGCCGTTCACCTTCCATTAGGAAATGCAGCAATTCTAGAAGCACAACTATTGATGTTGTCTTCCCACAATATTTTGAACCCTGCGAACGGTGCACCGATTGCAGTACCTTCTCAGGATATGGTCTTGGGTCTATACTACATGACAAAAGGTAGAAAGACGGATAAAGATCGTACAATGAGAGGTGAAGGAATGACATTCTACTCACCAGAAGAGGTTCGAATAGCATTAAATGAGAAAACTGTTGATCTTCACGCTCACATTAAAGTGCGTACTCACGACCTTAACGATGAGGGTGAACCAGAGATCAAAATGTTGGAAACAACTGTTGGTCGTGTACTTTTCAATGAAATGGTACCGAATGAAGTTGGATTCATTAATGATGTATTGACGAAGAAAGCACTTAGAGACCTTATTGGTAAGGTTCTTAAAGTTGCAGGAACGTCTCGTACAGCTCAGTTCCTTGATGATATTAAAGCGGTTGGTTACGATATGGCCTTTAGAGGTGGATTATCATTCAACCTTGATGATATTATCATTCCAAAACAGAAAGAAGAATTGGTTGATAAAGCGCAGGAAAGCGTTGTTGAAGTAATGGACAACTATAACATGGGTCTGATTACAAACAACGAGCGTTACAACCAGATCATTGATATTTGGACACGTACAAACTCTCGATTGACTCACACTTTGATGGAGCAATTGAAGAATGATAAGCAAGGATTTAACTCGATCTACATGATGTTCGATTCTGGAGCACGTGGTTCGAAAGAGCAGATCCGTCAGCTTTCAGGAATGCGTGGATTGATGGCTAAACCGCAGAAATCTGGTGCTTCGTCTCAAGAAATTATTGAAAACCCAATTCTTTCGAACTTTAAGGAAGGACTTTCAATTCTTGAGTACTTTATTTCTACTCACGGTGCGCGTAAAGGTCTTGCCGATACCGCATTGAAAACAGCCGATGCAGGTTACTTGACGCGTCGTTTGGTAGATGTTGCACAGGATGTAGTTGTGAATTCTCACGATTGTGGAACTTTGCGTGGTATTATCGCAACTCCATTGAAGAAGAATGATGAGATCGTTGAGCCATTGTACGACAGAATTGTTGGTAGAACTACTGTTCATGATGTATATGATGACGACGATAACCTGATCATTGAGTCTGGTGAGATGATCGATGAAAATCTTGCAAGAAAGATCGAAGATGCAGGTATCGAAGAAGTAGAAATTCGCTCAGTATTGACATGTGAATTGAGAAGAGGAGTTTGTGGTAAGTGTTACGGTCGTAACCTTGCAACGAACAGAGAAGCTCAGCTTGGAGATTCGATCGGTGTTGTTGCAGCACAGTCGATTGGTGAGCCAGGTACACAGTTAACACTTCGTACATTCCACGTTGGTGGTACAGCATCGAACATTGCCGATGAAAGTGACTTGAAAGCTAAGGCGTCAGGTAAACTTGAGATCGACGAGTTGAGAACGATCACTAAAACGGAGAAAGATGGAACGAAGAAGGAAATCGTTGTAGGACGTTCTGCTGAATTGAAGATCATTGATAAGAAGACTGGATTAGCAGCGATGACAGGAAATATTCCTTACGGTGCTGAAATGATGGTTGAAAACGGTAAAGACATCAAGAAAGGTGATGTGATTTGTACATGGGATCCATATAATGCCGTTATCGTTTCTGAGTACAGTGGTACTTTAGAATTCGAAAATGTTATCGAAGGTATTACTTACCGTGAAGAAGTCGATGAGCAAACAGGATTTACTGAAAAAGTAATTACTGAAACAAGAGATAAGAAGAAGAACCCAACGATCCTTATTAAGGATAAGAAAGGTGAAATTTTAAAATCATACCCAATACCAGTTAACGCTCACGTTTCTGTGAAAGAAGGAGATAAGATCGAACAAGGTCAGAGCCTTGTTAAGATTCCTCGAGTTGGTGGTAAGGGTGGTGATATTACCGGAGGTCTTCCACGTATTACTGAGCTTTTCGAAGCACGTAACCCATCGAATCCAGCAGTTGTTTCTGAGATTGACGGTATCGCGAGCTACGGAAAGATCAAACGTGGTAACCGTGAGGTGATCATCGAAGCGAAGACAGGTGAGAAGAAGAAATATCTTGTTCCACTTTCTAAGCACATCCTTGTTCAGGAAAATGATTTTGTTCGTGCAGGACAATCACTTTCTGATGGAGCGATCACTCCTAAGGACATCTTGAACATTCAAGGTCCAACGGCAGTACAAGAGTACTTAGTAAATGAAGTACAGGAAGTATACCGTCTTCAGGGTGTGAAGATCAACGATAAACACTTTGAGGTAATCGTACGTCAAATGATGTTGAAAGTTGAGATCGTTGATGCTGGAGATACTAAATTCTTGGAGAATCAAGCTGTTCACAAAGCAGACTTCATGGAAGAGAATGATCGTATCTACGGACAAAAGGTTGTTGTTGATCCAGGAGATTCGCAAACGCTTAAAGCTGGTCAGATCGTTAACGCAAGAAGATTGCGTGATGAAAACTCTCAGTTGAAACGTGAGGATCAAAAGACTGTTGAATCGAGAGATGCAGTTCCTGCGACTTCAAAACCAATGTTGCAAGGTATCACGCGTTCATCGCTACAAACACAGTCGTTCATTTCTGCGGCTTCTTTCCAGGAGACAACGAAAGTATTGAACGAAGCAGCGATCTCTGGAAAAGAGGATCACTTACTCGGATTAAAAGAGAACGTGATCGTTGGTCACCAGATTCCTGCAGGTACAGGTTCTCGTGCATTCAAAGACATGATCGTAGGATCAAAAGAAGTGTACGAAGAGATGACAGCGAACAAAGAATAAGAAATGTAATTCTTTTAAAAATATAGGCTATCAACATTGGGTTGGTAGCCTTTTTTGTTAATTTTAGTGATATGGAAAACGACAATCAGAATAAAGAAAACAAACTAAATATTGAGCTCCCTGAAGATGTAGCAGATGGGATCTATTCTAACCTGGCTATCATTACACATTCACAATCTGAATTTGTGTGTGATTTTGTGCAAATGATGCCAGGAATGCCAAAAGCTAAAGTTCGTTCAAGAGTCGTTATGACACCTGAAAATGCTAAGCGTTTATTGAATGCATTACAGGATAATATCAATAAGTTTGAGGCGAACAGAGGAAAGATAAATGACGACGGTCAGAATCTTCCTCCAATGAATTTTGGTACGCCACAAACTGAAGCTTAAAAGAGAAATTTCGAATTTAAATAATGACTAATCATGAGTAAATATGATGTTACGATAATTGGTTCTGGACCTGGTGGATATGTTTCTGCTATTCGTTGTGCGCAACTTGGTCTCAAAACGGCAATTATCGAAAAGTATGATACACTTGGAGGAACTTGTCTAAACGTTGGATGTATTCCATCTAAAGCGTTGCTTGACTCTTCTGAACATTATCACAATGCAGAAAGTGCGTTTGAAGAGCACGGTATTGGATTGAAAGATCTTAAAGTGGACTTCAAACAAATGATCGAAAGAAAGAACAAAGTTGTTGATCAGACATGTCAGGGAGTTAAATTCCTAATGGACAAGAATAAGATCGATGTGCACCACGGTGTAGGTTCTTTTGTTGATAAGAACACAGTGAAGATCACAGATAAAGATGGTAAGGAAACTGAGATCAAGTCTGATAAGATCATTATCGCAACTGGATCTAAGCCAAACTACTTTCCCGGAATGGAACCAGATAAGAAGCGTATCATCACTTCAACAGAGGCACTTGAATTGAAAGAAGTTCCTAAGAAGATGATCGTGATCGGAGGAGGTGTTATCGGACTTGAATTAGGTTCAGTTTACGCTCGTTTGGGGGCGCAAGTTGAAGTAGTTGAATTTGCTAAATCTATCATCCCAACAATGGATGTTACCATGGGTAAAGAACTTACAAAAGTGCTTAAGAAGCTAAAGATGAAGTTCAACATGGAACATAAAGTTCAGAACGTTGAGAATACGGGTAAAGGAGTTAAAGTAACTGCTCTTAATAAGAAAGATGAAGAGGTTACTTTCGAAGCAGATTACTGTTTAGTATCTGTTGGACGTAAAGCGTATACTGAAGGTCTTGGACTTGAAAATGTAGGACTAAAAACGAATGATAGAGGTCAGGTAGAAGTGAATGAGAATCTTCAGACGTCAGTAGATAATATCTATGCGATCGGTGATGTTGTTCGCGGAGCAATGCTGGCACACAAAGCTGAGGAGGAGGGAACGTTCGTGGCTGAAAAGATCGCTGGTCAGATCCCACACATCAATTACAACTTGATCCCAGGTGTAGTTTACACATGGCCGGAAGTTGCTGCAGTTGGTAAAACAGAGCAAGAGTTGAAAGAAGAAGGTGTGGAATTTAAATCTGGTTCTTTCCCAATGAAGGCATTAGGAAGAGCTCGAGCATCTATGGACATTCAGGGTCTTGTGAAAATTCTTGCCGATAAAGAAACAGATGAGATCCTTGGTATGCACATCATCGGTGCACGTGCAGCAGACCTTATTATGGAAGGAGTTGTAGCTATGGAATATAGAGCTTCTGCAGAAGATCTAGTTCGTATGTCTCACCCTCACCCGACTTATTCAGAAGCGGTACGAGAAGCTGCAATGGCTGCAACTGAGGATAGACCGATCCATATTTAGAATAAATTAAATACGATATATAATTTACCCCGATGTTTTACCATCGGGGTTTTTTCGTACCAAAAATTACAAAACAGACCAAATTCGTTCTTTTTCAAGCACAAATGAATCCACAATCTGTTTCTACTATGAAATGAATGTTGTTTGGTTTAAACGTGATTTAAGATGGCAAGATCATCAACCATTACTCGAGGCGATCAAGTCTGGAGAACCGACTTTCTGTTTTTTTGCCATCGAGCCTGCGCTCATTAATTCGGAACATTATAGCAATAGACATTGGAAGTTTATGCTGGAATGCGTAGAAGAAGTTCAAAAGGTTTTCTCGAAAAATAATTGCAGCTTTTCACTGTTGGAAGGCAATGTAATAGATATACTAAGCTCCATCAAAAAGCAACAAGGAAAATTCCGATTACTCTCTCACATGGAAACAGGAATAGATGTTACGTTTCAGCGTGATCTGGAGGTGAAAAAATGGTGTAGAGAAAACGAAATTACCTGGGATGAGTATCAACAACAAGCAGTTCAGCGTGGTCGAAAGAATCGAAAGGACTGGACAACGCAGTGGGATGATTTCATGTATGCTCCAATTGCAAAAGTTGATCTGTCTAAATTGAATACGGTAACTCTGGATGAATCTTTGATCGAGAAGTTTAGACCAAAAATAGAGATTAAAAAAGAGCATACAGATATGCAGGTCGGAGGAAGATCATTGGGAATGAGATACCTCGACTCATTTCTTGATCATCGCAATCAAAAATACGGCAGACACATTTCGAAACCAGCTGAAAGTCGTACTTCATGCAGTCGACTTTCACCTTATTTGGCGTGGGGAGCTCTATCCATTCGCGAGGTCGTTCAGGCTACAGTAGTTCGAATGAAAGAGATGAAATACAAGCGTAATCTGGCAAATTTCAAATCGCGCTTGCATTGGCACTGCCACTTCATCCAAAAGCTGGAAGGTGAACCTGAAATGGAATTTAAAAATCAGAATCCAGCATTTGACAAGATCCGAAACGAACTCAATGTAGAGTACTTGAAAAGATGGGAGCATGGGATAACAGGAATTCCGCTCGTTGATGCGTGCATGCGTTGTTTGAATGCAACTGGATACATAAATTTCCGGATGCGAGCAATGTTAGTTTCGTTCTGGACACATCATTTGTTGCAGCCATGGCAATCTGCAGCAGATCATCTGTCTAAGCAATTTCTTGATTTTGAGCCGGGAATTCATTTTGCTCAGATCCAAATGCAGGCCGGAACTGTTGGTTATCACACATTGAGAACTTATAATCCAACTAAACAGGCTCAAGAACATGATCCAGAAGCTAAGTTTATAAAGAAGTGGGTCCCTGAATTGAATAATCTTCCTCCTCAAAATGCAATTACTCCATGGACGCTGACACAAATGGAATCCATGATGTACGATTTTGAACTCGGCAAAGACTATCCTCAACCAATTTGTAATGTAGAGGAAGCAGGACGAATAGCGAGAGATACTCTACACGAGATCAAGAATTCATCCACGGCAAGACATTTTGCCAAGAAAATCAGTGATGTACATGTCAACAAAAAGTAAAATACATATTCATTGGTTTGGTAACGATCTGCGTGTTACGGATCAGCCTTTTGCGGAAAAAGCAAATGAGGCTGATGAGATGATAGGTGTGTACATCATTGACCCCAAACGTATAGAAAGAAATGAATGGGGTTTTCGAAACATGAGTCTGAATAGATTAAAGGCACTTAGAGAACATCTTGTTGATCTTGAATCGAATCTTGCAAAAAAGGGAATTCCTTTGATCGTGAAATATGGAGACCCATTTAATGTCTTGAGTGAATTGATTGAGAAGCACGAAGCATCGATCAGTTTTATGAAAGAATCTGCTACCCATGAACGTAGTTCACAAGAGAAAGTGTTGCAACATTTTGGGAGTCACGTTCATGCATACGACGGGAATTACCTTTTCCATCCATCAAATATTGATTGGGGTGATGATTTTCCACATTCGTTTTCTAAATTCAGAAAGAAAGCAGAGAAGTTCCTGAAGAAATATGAGTACAATCTCTTTCCTGAGCTTAAGGAATTCAGTCCAGTTCTCAAACCACAACTAAAAAATAGTAAGCGCGAAATTCACGAGGATTCAGCATTGCCATTCAGAGGTGGAGAACGCAGTGGGAAAGAACGTCTACAGTATTATTTATTCGATTCGAAAAATGCGAGTCAGTATAAGAATACGAGAAACGGATTATTAGGAAAGGATTATTCAACGAAGTTCAGCTTCTGGCTGGCCGTTGGAGCACTGAGTCCATTCATGATCATGAAAGAACTCAGGGAATATGAGAAACAAGAGGGTTCCAATAAATCAACATATTGGATCTTTTTTGAATTACTTTGGAGAGATTTCTTTCGACACGCAGGGAAGTTTTACAAAGATGAGTTCTTTGGAAAAAATGGTGTTCAGGAAAATGATTGGGACTACCAGGAAAGCGAAATAGCCTTTGACGAATGGGCTAATGGCAATACGCTTAAGGATTTCGTGAACGCCAATATGATCGAACTTGCTGAAACGGGCTTCATGTCCAATAGAGGTCGTCAAAATGCTGCAAGCTATCTCGTTCACGATCAAAACCAGGATTGGAGGAGAGGAGCAGCTTGGTTTGAACATCACCTATTGGATTTTGATGTTTATTCAAATCATGGGAATTGGCAATACGTGACAGGTGTTTCTTTTAATCCAAAAGGTGGAAGTAAGTTTGGGATAGACTTTCAGGCAGAGCGATACGATAAGAAAAAAAAATTTAGGGAAACCTGGTTAAAATAAAGTAGTATGACAGAAGAAGTAAGTATAGTTTTTCCGCATCAGATCTTTGAGGATAATCCTTGTCTGGATAAACACCGACGTGTTTTTCTTTTGGAAGATGATCTGTTTTTCAATTACCAGCCTTTTCACAAACAAAAGCTTGTTCTGCACCGCGCTTCGATGAAATTTTATGCTGACTATCTGTCGAATAAGAATTATCGAGTGACCTATATTGACTATGCAGATTATGAAGACTTAGGGTCTTTCTTTAAACGAGATCTATCTGATGAAAAAGTAAAGAAGGTGCACTTCTGTGATCCGGTTGATGACTACTTGAGTAAACGTATTTGCAAATGGTCGGAAGAACTCGGTTTAGAAATGGTTCAGCACGATACGCCTATGTTCCTCAATAATAATGAAGACAACGAAAAAGCATTAGGTAAAGAAAAAGATTACTACCGCATGGCAGATTATTACCGTCATCAGCGTAAACGTTTAAAGATCCTGACTGAAGATGGTAAACCTTTACATGGAAAATGGAGTTTCGATTCAGATAACAGAAAGTCATTACCAAAAGACTATCAGGCACCAAATCCGTATATTCCGAACAAGAATCAATATGTTTCGAAAGCGATAGAGTATGTGGAAAAGGAATTCTCTGATCATCCTGGTTCAACGGAGGAGTTTATTTATCCAGTCACTTTTGAAGAGGCGCGTGAAAGTTTAAATCATTTCCTGGAATACCGATTCAACAATTACGGACCTTATCAGGATGCCTTGTCCAAAGAACAGCCTTTTATCAATCATAGTTTGATCTCTTCTTCACTGAATAATGGATTATTGACTCCAGATTACGTTGTGGAAGAAGCTTTGAAGATTCATGATGACGAGGATATAGAATATTCAAGCGTCGAAGGATTCATTCGTCAGATCATAGGTTGGAGAGAATTCATTCGAGCGATTTACATACGACATGGTGTGAAAGAACGCAACACCAATTTCTGGCACAACAATCGAAAGATGACACCAGAGCAATTTGAAGAAATTCCTATACTCCGAGATGTGCAAAGAAAAGCAGAGAAATATGCTTATGCTCATCATATTGAAAGATTGATGGTGCTGGGTAATTTCATGTTGCTCGCTGAACTTCATCCGGATGAAGTCTATAACTATTTCATGACATTCTATATCGATGCCTACGATTGGGTCATGGTTCCTAATGTTTATGGAATGAGTCAGTTTGCGGATGGGGGATTGATGTCCACGAAGCCCTACATCAGTAGTTCGAACTATTTAAAAAAAATGGGAGCTAAAATGGACAAAACGGCTCAGGAGATTTGGGATGCCCTTTATTGGAGATTCATGTATCGTAACAAAGACTTCTTTGAATCCAACCATCGCACAAAAATGATGGTGCATCACCTCGATAAGATGAGTAAGGAAAAATTGAACGATCTTCTTCATACGGCAAATGAGTTTTTAGAAGGGTTTGAAGAGATGAGAGCTTAGTGGGGTTTAGAATTGTTCAATTAATAATTCATAATTATAAACTCCTAACTACTTTTTCTTTTCCTACATTTGACTCTATGTCAAAACACGTGATCGGATATTTCTGCGCTTCAGATAGCTGGGGAGGACTGGAGATGAATCAATGGCGAAATGCGCTCTGGATGATGGAGCGAGGTCACCAGGTAGTCATGTTCGTGAGAGAGGGAACTCCAGCTGAAAAGGCTGCTCGCGAAAGTGGGTTGGTGGTGTCTAGAGTCCGTAAGCACCGGAAATATTACGATTACATCAAAGCAAAACAACTCAAAAGAAGAATCAAATATCACGGAGTGACTCACATGATCGTTCGTGATCCGCAGGATATGGGATTATGTGCACTTACCAAAACACTGCTGGGAAATCAATTACATCTGTCCTATTTTATGGAGATGCAGCTAGGAATTGATAAAAAAGATCTCCTACATACTCTCCGCTTTAAGAAGTTCGACCTGTGGTCATGTCCTTTACCATGGTTAGCTGAACAAGTAAAAAGTCGAACGAATTACCCAAAAGAGCGCATCAAGGTTATCCCATCAGGATTGGATCTGAAGAAATATCAAAATGACTTGACGAGGGCTGAGGCCAAAACAAAGCTTGACTTGAATACAGATAAGAAATGGATCGGTCTCATTGGACGATTTGATGCTCAGAAAGGTCAGGTTCTATTATTACGTGCATTTCAGCGTGTCCAAGAGAAGCTAAATAATTACAACGTTGTTTTTCTTGGGGAGAAAACAAAAGGTGAGGCTGACGATTACTACGAAGAAATGCAATCTTACATACAGCGCAACGGATTGAAAGGTCGAGTAGAGATCAGACCATTTCGAAAAGATGTAGAATCTTTTTATGCTGCGATCGATGTTTTCGTAATGGCCACAAAAGCAGAAACTTTTGGAATGGTGACGATAGAAGCAATGGCGAGCGAATGCAAGATCGTCGGTAGTAATGCTGGAGGAACCCCTGAAATACTGAATCACGGCGAGTATGGAACACTTTTCGAAACCCAGAACGTAGACTCTTTAGCCCAGGCCTTGATCCAATCTACGCAAAGAGCAACAATCAACTCTGCAAAACTACAGGAGGAAGTCCAGCAATATGATTTCAATAATGTGTGTGAACAAGTAGAAAAAGTCTTATTCAAAAGTGAAGTTCCGCATTAATACGTAAATACGTAAAAATTGAATCTTTACTTTTTACTACTTTTGCGCCATGAAATTTGCTATCCTTTTCATCACCGTATTTATAACATGTTTGAGCTCGTATGCTCAGATCACACAAACGGTGCGTGGAACTGTAGTTGATGAGGCCTCATTATCTCCTCTCCCTGGAGCGAAAGTGATTGTTTTAGATACCACACGTCAACTGAGAGCAATTACTGATGTTGATGGAAACTTCAAGATAGAAGGAGTTCCTGTTGGACGGTTATCAATTCTTATTACTTACATGGGGTATGCTTCTAAGACACTCTCCAATCTCGATCTAACATCGGGAAAAGAACTCGTCTTGAATATTAAGTTGTCGGAAGATATCACGGTTGCGGAAGAAGTTGTGATCACGGGAAGAAAGAAGGGCGAAGTTGCTAACGATATGGCAACGGTTAGTGCTCGAACATTCTCGGTTGAAGCTTCTCAGCGTTATGCTGGAAGTGTAAATGACGTATCCCGAATGGCACAAAGTTTTGCTGGAGTTCAAGGTAATGATGATTCCAGGAATGACATCATTGTTCGTGGAAATTCACCCATCGGCGTATTATATCGATATGAAGGTGTAGATATTCCCAATCCAAATCATTTCGCTTTATTAGGAACTGCTGGTGGTCCAGTTAGTATTTTGAATAATAACGTTCTGGCAAATTCTGATTTCTTCACAGGTGCTTTTCCAGCAGAATATGGAAATGCTATGGCCGCGGTGTTTGACCTGAAAATGAGAAATGGAAATAGTCAGCAACACGAGTTTCTTGGACAAGTTGGATTTAACGGATTAGAAGCTATGGCAGAAGGTCCAATCTCCAGAAAACGTAAATCATCTTATTTGATCAGTTACCGTTATTCAACACTTCAGTTATTTTCTTTGATGGGCGTAAACTTTGGAACTGGTACTGCAGTTCCGGATTATCAAGACATCAACTTCAAATTGAATTTTCAGCAGAAGAAAGGATCAACCTCTATCTTTGGATTGGGAGGATTAAGTAGTGTTGATTTTGAAGGAGAAAAAGCAGATGGTTCAACCAACCTTTTTTCTGATCCTTCTGAAAACTTGCTGTTCAATTCTAAGATCGGTGTTATCGGGATCAAGAATATTTACAGGATCAACAAGAAGGCTTATTTAAAAACGACGATATCAACTTCAGCCACACGAAATGATATCCGAAGAGATTCACTTTTGCCTCCAGATTTTTCAGCGCAACCGTCATATCGAAACTTATCGTTGGAAGGGAAAAATAATATTAATACTCAGCTCAATTATAAATTCAATGCTCGCCACCTTCTTAGAACGGGTATTATTGCAGATCGCTTATTCTTCAAGTTAGCAGATAGTATATACAATGTGCAGGATGACCAATGGAATGTGCTCACTGATTATGATGGAAGCACTTTTGTATTACAACCTTTCGCTCAGTGGAAGTATAAAATCTCTGAAGACCTTACACTGACAACGGGTCTGCATTATCAATATTTTACGTTTAACGGTTCACAGTCATTGGAACCAAGAGGAGGTCTGAACTATCAGCTGTCAGCAAGACATAGCTTTGGGTTGGGTTACGGAAAACACAGCCAGGTTCCGCCAACACGTATTTATTTCCGAAAGGTACAACAGCCCGATGGAACATCTGTTAATCCAAATGAGGACCTTGGAATGACAAAAGCTGATCATTTCATATTTAACTATGATTTTCGAATATCTAAGAATATAAGATTGAGAACTGAATTGTATTATCAGAGCCTTTACAACGTACCGATCGACGTGCAACAAAATAATTATTCGCTGCTGAACTTTGGAGCCAACTACAGCAATGCTTTCCCAGATAGTTTGGTAAATGGAGGAACAGGAGAGAATTATGGGGTTGAAGTTACGCTGGAACATTTTATGGATCAAGGATTCTACTTTCTATTTACGACTTCGATTTATCAGTCTACATACACAGGAAGTAATGGAGTTGAGTATGGAACCGCCTTCAATGGGAACTATACATTTAACCTCTTAGGAGGTAAAGAGTTCTTTTTTAAGAGAAGTAAGAAAGAAGGAAAAAAAGCCAATGTAAAATCACTATTAGTCGATGGACGTGTGACGTTAAATGGAGGACAGCGCTACACACCGATAAACGAATCACAGAGCCAGCAGGTAGGTTACCCTGTGTATGATGAATCCAGAACGAATGATCTGCAATACCCGGATTATTTCAGAGCTGATCTCCGCATTGCTTTCAAAGTAAGTACAAAGAAATTAACCCAAGAATGGGCCATAGATTTTCGAAATTTGACAAACCACCAGAATTTATTTACTCGCGAATACGATGTGGAGTCTGGAGATTATATTAACTCATATCAGATCGGATTTTTGCCTATCGGACAATGGAGAATAACTTTTTAGCGAGCTATCAGCATAAAGTATTCTCAACTCTAAATCCTAAACTCTACACTCTAATCCATCCAAGCACGCTAAACTATTACTAAATTCGTTAGTTATATACGGATTATGATCAGTTGTCGTATCACATTACTACTGACCTTTATTTTTTTGATGGTCAATAATGTACTTTTCGCTCAGGAAAGTAACCTTGTGATGCGCAAAATCCCAGCTCCAAGAGATACAATAGTTCTGGATACCTTAACGATCTTCCCTGCTTCTTTTCGTGCATATTGTGAAGATGAGGTGTTGGATTCAACCGATTACTATTTCAATGGAGTGGATCGATCTTTTTTCCTAAGAGAAGACTGTAGTGATAGCATCTACATCGTCTATAGAAAATTTGATTTCAATATTTCACAAGAATATAAGATCATGGATACGAGTATGATCTATCGTGATCGCGGTGAGAAAACGGATTATTATTTCCAGCAACCTCAATCAAACACAGACTTTTTTGGTGGTGATGGGATTCGTAAATCGGGAAGTATTTCCAGAGGTGTCAATTTTGGGAACAGTCAAGACTTATCGGTTAACTCCACACTGAACTTGCAACTATCGGGTAGAGTAACGGAGAATATGGAGATCCTGGCATCGGTCACGGATGATAATTTGCCGATCCAGCCTGATGGAAATACAAATCAACTGCAGGAATTTGATCAGGTTTTCATTCAGCTTTTTGGAGATCAATACAAGATCATAGCTGGAGACTTTTGGTTACGGAAACCTAAAGGCCATTTCATGAATTACAACAAACGAGCTCAAGGATTATACGGACAATATAGCTGGGAAAATGAAGTTGGTGGAAAATGGACTGTTCAGGGGGCTGGAGCATTTTCAAAAGGTAAATTTGCTCGTAATACAATTCAGGGAGTAGAAGGAAATCAAGGTCCCTATCGACTTCGAGGAAATGAGAATGAGCCATTTATTATTGTGCTTTCCGGAACAGAAAAAGTATACCTCGATGGAAAACTAATGAAGAGAGGGCAGGAATTTGATTACACGATCAATTACAATACAGCGGAGGTGACCTTTACCCCTCGCCATCAGATCACAAAGGATGTGCGGATCATTGTTGAATTTCAGTATACCGACCAGAATTATGCGCGATCACTGTTCCAGGGGCACACCAATTATGAAGGTGAAAAATTTGATTTCTGGTTGAACATGTATTCCGAGCAAGATGCGAAAAATCAGACGATCCAACAAGACTTAAGCACCGAACAACGTCAGCTGCTTTCATCAATAGGTGATAGTTTGGAACTGGCAAGATCTACATCTATCGATAGCATAGGCTTTGTAGATAATCAGGTGACGTATAAACTGATTGATTCACTTGGGATCGACTCCGTTTTGGTTTATAGCGTGAATCCTGATTCTGCTGTTTATCGGGCAACTTTTACTCAAGTGGGACAAGGAAACGGTGATTATGTTTTTGATCGTTTTACTGCAGTTGGAAGAGTCTATAAATGGGTAGCTCCCGTCGGAGGAGTTCCACAAGGAAATTATGCTCCATCGCGATTGATCGTAACGCCAAAAAAACGTTCTATGATCACAGCAGGTGCTGAATATCGATTCAATGAAAACCTGAAATTGAGAACTGAGTTCTCGACTACAAATAATGATCAAAACACGTTCTCGCGAGAAGATAGTGGAGATGATCGAGCATTTGGGGGAATGACCGAATTAGAAGGAGTCTTTGATCTGGGAAGTGACTCAATTTCAGACTGGCAACTGGTTACCAAAGCAGATCTAGAATACAGAACCGCTCATTTTCAATTCATCGAACGTTATCGGGGAGTGGAATTCGACCGGGATTGGAATATTCGAGGAAGAGATTATCAAGGTGATCAGATCCTGGCGAATATCGGTGGAGGAATTAGACATGCTGAGTACGGTAAGATCAATTTAGAAGGACAGAATTTTACCGTTGGAAATGACTATCAGGGTAATCGAGCGAGATTCTCTGGTCGTTGGAATCAAAATGGATTCAGTGCAGACTGGGATGGAAGTTACTTGAATGCTCGGACAGATGATCAAAACACTTATTTACGACATGTTTCTGATATTTCTCAGCGTATCGGCCCTTTCAGAATTGGATTTAAGGATGACCACGAGTTGAATGAATTTGTACAAGGTGATAGTTTACTGCGAACGAATTCATATCAATGGTACGATTGGCAGGTTTATATAGCGAACTCAGATTCTACTCAGAACAATTACAGAATTTTCTACCGCGAACGATACGATTGGAAAAGTGACAGTTCATCATTAAATCGAGCTGCAAAAGGAAGAAGTTTGGGAGCAAGCTACGATTGGCTTTCAAATCGACATTCTCGATTAAATACAATGGTAAGTTATAGACGACTTGAGATCGAGAATGAGAACCTGATCGATGCAACACCTGAGAACACATTTCTAGGACGTATCGATCATCAACTAAAACTGTTCAGAAATGCGTTTACGCTGAATACGTTCTATGAAGTTGGCTCTGGACTGGAATTAAGAAAGGAGTTCTTATATATTGAAGTAAATACAGGACAAGGTGTTTATACCTGGATCGATTACAACAATGACGGGATCAAAGATTTGAATGAGTTTGAGATCGCACAGTATGCGGATCAGGCCAATTACATTCGTGTCTTTACGCCGAGTAATGAATACGTAAGAACTTACTCCAATGAGTTCAACCAAAGTTTGTTTTGGCGACCTGAACGTATCTGGGCGTCTGAAAAAGGATTGAAAAAACTGATGTCGCGCTTCTCAAATCAAACCCGTTTTAGAGTAAATCAAAAAACTTCAGATCAAACGGAGTCAACTTACAATCCGTTGGATCGATCCATAGCAGATACAAGTTTGATCAGTTTCAACTCAACGATCCGAAACACCCTCTTTTTTAATCGTACTAATCCGATCTTTGGAGCAGATTATACGTATTCAGAAACAGGATCAAAAACTTTGCTGGCAAATGGTTTTGATGCACGTGAAATCCAATTCCACAATGTGAGTTTCCGGTGGAACATTCAGCGTAAGTTCACCCTGAAAACAGAAGGAGAAATGGGTCGGAAAGTATCTCAGGCAGATTATACATCAGGCAGGAATTACGGTATTGATTATACGAAAGTAGAGCCTGAATTCATTTATCAACCGAACACAAAATTCCGAATTGCTTTGGTGAGTCGATATGAAGAAAAACGCAATGATGAGAACCTTGGTGGAGAAATTGCATTTGTTCGGGAAGCAGGATTCAACCTCAAGTTCAATCAAGCAGAAAAAGGGAGTTTACAAGGGGAGTTTAAAGCTATTAGTATCGACTATAACGGTGCAGGAAACAATGCATTAGCCTTCGAAATGCTCGAATCCTTACAACCAGGAAATAACTTCACCTGGAACTTGCGCTACCAACGTAGTTTATCCAAGAACCTTCAGATAAGTATCCAGTACAACGGACGAAAATCGGAGGAAAACCGAACCATCCATGCTGGAGGAGTTGAGGTGAGAGCGTTTTTCTAGATCTTTTCTATTGAATATTTCCATCGGAACGAAAACCCATAGCCGCGGATTTCAAACCAAGGTATAGAGATCCATACGAATCGGACGGAGTTGAGTTGAGGTCGTTTTTCTAAATCCTCCTTATCTGCTAGTTCCACTGGAATGATAACCCATAGCTGCGGATTTTAATCCGCGGCTATGGAGATCCTTACGATAATCCTTGTGGCATGTGTTTTTGACCAAAAACCATGACACAAGACTTGATTTAATCTATCGTATCACATTCGATCAAACTCCAAACTTAAAATCCAGTTTGGATTAGAGTGACGCTGAGAAATTTGGAAATCAGTTTCAGCGATTTGTTGGAAACCATAGTTCTTGTAAAAACGAACAGCCCGATGGTTCTCTATCCAAACGTATAACCAAATTCCAGTTTGAGCATTGTTCTTAGCGAGATCTAAGTTGAAATCCATCAATTGTTTCCCAATCTTGTGATCATGAAACTTTTCTAGCACGTACAGGCGTTCGAGTTTAGTACTGTTTGGCTGAGTAAGGTTTTCATAAGCTGTATTGTAGATGATCTTTGAATAACCCGCCAATTCCTCATTGACATAAATGAAGTGAAATACATTTGACTCATCAGATAATTCTGCTTCGATACTTTCTAAGGTGAACTTCGCGTTGATGTATGCATTAATGTCTTTAGGTGTTGCACTGTGACCATGCGATTCCCAAAATGTGGTGATCGCCAATTTACGCAGATCTTCAGCGTTCTTTTTACTAACTTTTATAATGGAAACGTTGTTGTTCATTTGATTTTCTAGATTGTTAAATTCGGCTACTTTAACCAAAGCACGAATGCCAAGAATAATCCATCAATCACAGCCAAGTAAAAGAAAAAAAGATTTCTATATTCATTAAGCCTCATTTTATTTTTCTTTATTTCTTCAGCGAACTTTTGATATTCAGCTTTAATAAAAAATCGGATCATGAAATAAAACAAACCCAAGGACAAAGGGATTGTAATAAAATAAACAAGATCTCTTGTTTTACCGACTAAATCGAGGCTGTCAAGGGTGATTAATAAGAGCATAATAAATGGAAAGTGATATAGTACTTTTGCTCTAGAATATTTTGGGTCTTGATAACTGATAACATTAATCATTCTAACAGTTTTAAAGAAATGTTTTGCTTTCTCTGAATTAATCATAATCAACTGGACAGGTCTCAAATATAGATGTTAAGTTTATTTATCTGCATTGGTCATTAAGGCCTCTTAATAAGAAGCTTAAGTCTAGACCAGAAATTATTCTTCTCTTTTTTGTATTCTGCTTTGTCCTGACTGTAAAAGCAGATCATGCATGTCTTGAATGTATTTTCTATTTCAAAAGAATAGTGTCTAGTATGTATTTGATCGATTTCATCTTTATGGTAGAATTTTTTAGAATAACATCGAGGGCAACAGACGCTTTGATTAATTTCCTCATCAGTAAATTGGGACTTAGCGTTTTTTATGTAATCGTGAGGTTTATCAAGATCTAATTTACGTTTTTCAATTTCATCTTTGATCTTTCGCTTAGAACCTTTCATGAAGGTGTCATAACGATACTCGTACAACGCCATAAGTTCGTAATCCTCCATATCATCAAGAAAAGCTTGTAATTTGCTCATGAAAAATAAGTTTGAACGTTCAGTTTTGTAATCTTATGATTCATCTCTGTTTTACGATTTCCGTTAAACGCTCCTCAATCTCAAATCCCGTAATCCCCAACTTCTTCTCAAAATACGCTTTCAGTTCATCCTCACTCAACCCATACGTTTCTTTAAGCCCGTTGATGAGTGTCAGCAAATACCCTTCACTTGGGGGATTGATCTCATCGTTCAACATATTTTCATTGGTGAATGTAAAAATAGGGTGCCCTTCTTGGTCGCCTATAAAAAGGAGTTTTCCATACCAGGAATCTTCTCTCACGATCAATGATCCTTCATCCTGCGCTTTCTGAAAGTCGATCGGTAATGCTTCTGTTATTTGGTTTTCCTGTTGCACCACTTCAACAAACTGTTCTTTGGTGATCAAATACATCCTTCCATAGGTTTGAACATTTTCGGTTAGTTCTGGATCTATAAATCCGACACCACCAGCATCCCATCTTTTTGCACGCTTTGCAAAGTACAATTCACTATTGATCGTGATCGCTTTACTGTCCAATGGCAGCGTCTTGTCCGTACAACCCGGATTCGTTTTTTGAGCTCCTTCTGGTAAACCACCGAGAATGTAACAGAGAAATCGACTCTCTAACAGGTTAGAACCATAACTGGCGTACCAGACATGTTTTGTTTTTGAGGACATTTAGTTTGTGTTATTAGCGGGGTGTTTTTGATTATAGTTTTTTATTTCAAATTCTGCATGGCCACATTTTGCCCAAATGACTTCAATTTTTTCTTTGATATTCATCTCATTTAAAAATCGACTTTCGTATTCCGGCCAAGGGATATTATTGAGGTTATTTCCTCCGCATTTTTTAATCAGACTAATGACAAAGTTTTTATACTGAAATATAAAGCCTCCTGGTTTAGGATCGAGGAACACAGGCTTTTCTAATGAATCTTTTGGTGTGTTTGGATGTAAACCTTCTTTCGCAGGTGATATATTCCAGGGACGATTAATAATATTATCTCTACTTAATTTTGCAAGGGAATCATTTTCGTATTTAAATAGGTAGACGTCTAATTGCAGGGGTGAGAAGTTTGAATCTTCTTTATATCTATTATGACCTAAACCATAGATATCTAATATACCCTTATCAGAATAATGCTTGATATGAGAGCTTCTTAATTCCGGGTTTTCATTAAAGTCGTAAACAGCGTATTGGTCATCATACATCAAGCGGACAAATTTTTTTGCTTTTTCAAGGATTGAATCTGTATCCGATTTAACATTTGGATCTTTTTCTTCAATCACTTCTTTACCTTGTTTTAAGCTGTCTGCCGATTGTATATGCTCTATTTGTATCTCGTCAGAAGTGTTCGAATTACAAGCAAAGAGAGTGAAAAGAGGTAAAACAATAAGCAGTTTGAAGAATTTCATTTTGATGGCTTTTAGACTAAAATACAATTTTTTAATGATTCATTCATGTTGATATAATTCTATAGCTGCGGGTTTCAATCCGCTGCTATAGGGGTTCCTGGAGAAAATCCTTGTGGCGTGTGTTTTTGACCAAAAACCATGACACAAAACTCATTTTTTTTGGCGAATAAAACCGTATTCCAAAGCAACACCTGAGAATATTGCGTAAATAACAATAGAGATAAGAAATATTAGCGTTCTGAGCCAATAAGGCTCAAATGTTAAGTATTCTTCAATAAAGTATAGGATCAACAAACCAATTGAGTTCAATAAGAACCACAGGAAGTATGAGGTAGTACGAAAAATGATTCTTAATAATGCTTCTCCAAACATCGATATACTGGAAATAAGCAAAATTGCAGATGACAGGCTCATATTCCAATTAATAATATATATCAAGAACGGAGTTTGTAATAACCAAAGAAGGTTCCTACCTGACCATTGAATACGAAAAAGACCAATTGTTTGTGCTAGAGGGATAAAGATTGCCGCAAAATAAAAAAATCCGTAACCAGCCATGGTGCTAAAAATGAAGCCGAGGACCACAAGGAAGACCCAAGTGTGAAACCAGTCCTTTGTGAATAATTTTGTCATTTTTACTTGTATTTTTTGATCAGAATATTCACCAAAACAAATGACAAGACTAATCCGAATATGCCAATCAGAGCACATAAGAAGTTGATCGGCAGCAGCAATAAGCTATGGGCAAAATAGCTATTTTCGATAAAACTAAATGCAGCGAAAGTCATTCCTAAAGAAAATAGCAATGCTATGAATGTTGAAAGTTTACTTGCTTTTTTCATGGTTTATTCATCATCTAAATTGGACAATTCTTGCGGGAAATATTTTAATAAAGCATTTTTTGCATCGTCATCATTTTGCAAGAATCTAATGCTTCTGTTAATAAAGTCACCAATATTTAGATGCTTATTAGCAATGGTTTTTAACCCTTTATTATTAAACACTTTTAGTGTTTTTTGATAGTCTTTTTCCTTAATGATTCTTTCCAGCTCATCGATTCTTTTATCATACCAGGCTTTAATGTCAACTTTTTCTAAGAATTTTTCATAGTTACTTTCAAGTTTATCAATATCTGCTCCTTTAGAGATATCGCTGTCAGTGAAATGATAATTCACTTTTGTACTGACATAATGAGAGGCTTGTAAGTTTTTTTGAGATTCTAACTTTTTTATTACTTCTAGTTTTATTTTATCTACGTCGGCACCTACCGCTAATATTTTATTTATCAGTCCTTTTAAAAACTCTTCATCAAAAAAAAGATTTTCCACCTCAGCTGCATTAAATGAATAAATATTACTTTTTGAGAGAATGTTTAATCTATTTTGGTCATGATAGTCAGAATCGATCAAACCAAATGCCCTTGTACTCGTACTATTTATTTGGTTGAAAGCTTTAGTATGATTGATTACATTGAAGCATCCTTTAACTGGTATAATGGTCAATTCAGGGAATAGAATGGAATAGACCATTTCGTCTATACTTCCTTTCTCTCCTTCACAAAATAAAATGTTATTCCTGCTACCTAATAATTCGAGCATCAGAGATTCTGGTATTTCGTCTGAAGAAATATTCTCAATTGTCCATTCGTCAGGATGATTGAATGATTTAATCCAAATCTTTTTTGCTGTAGTTCTACTTGTAGCAAAATCTAGATCATGCGTTAAGTAAATGAAAATACAATCAGGTCTATTTGACTCCAAAATATTCCACAATTGCTTGAGAATAGTTTTGTGCAGATACATTTCAGGCTCATCGATAACAATAAACCCATCTTCTGGAGCCTGTAAAACTTGAGAAATTAAGAAAAGCAGCACTTTTTCGCCGTCACTCATACTTATTGCTGGATACTCTTCTTTATCAGAAGTATATGCTTTGAAATTAATTCCATCTGAACAATCTAGTCTTCTATGTTTAATAAGGGAGTTCCAAATATCGATTGTTTTATCGAGATTTGTTTTATCTGGTTTACTGATATTCTCACCTGACTCAACAGATTTTATCGCTGCTTTTCTATAATTATTACTGGCAGCAATGTTCTCAGCTAGAAGATTTCTTAAAACAACGGAGAATTCTTGTTGAAGTAAATTATATTCCTTGTCCGATTTATATGATTTATCTCGTATTTGAGATTTTTTTAAGTCTGAAGCAGTTTTACTATAGTTGGCTATAGAATCAAAGCTAGGAATTCGAAGAATTCTTTGTGCTGAAATAACTAAACCATTGTTTTTTAAATAACTTTTGAATTTATTAGCCAAAGTTGTTTTTCCACTTCCATTTGCACCGATAGCAACAATATTATTCTCGAAGTAACCAATTTGATCAAAAAAAACAAGGTTGAATTCTGTAAGCCGATTAATTCGAGATACACCTATGTTGTTATCGTGGAAACGTTTTTTCGAATCTACTTTCCAACTTTTTGATTGCTCATCTATAAAGTCAGTATTCCGATAAGCTTTGAATAGAAAGTGAGTTCTTAGATTATTCAAATCTGAGTGTAATTGGTTCAAATAATTTACTTTCACATTGTATTTAGAAATTGCTTTTTTGATCTTTTTAGATATTTCAATGCTTTTTTGAAACGATTTCACTACTTTTTCATCGCATTCAAGTTTGATTGCGATTTGAACTTGATGGGTTAGCTCACTGATTATATTATCCACGAACTCTTCAAACGTTGGCATTTCTTGCTTCATAATTATTTTAAGGTTGAACGAAGTTTAGTTGCAAATTATGATCTGCTAATTAAAATTAGGACTCACTTTATAGTCTTTGTAGAGTTTTGTTAGGCACTCATGACACCACTCTCAAAGGTACGAAATCATCAAACCACTGCCTAAACTCATGCTTCTAGTTATTAATTTCTTTTGAACAATCAGCCTTATTTCAATCACGCCTGCCCATATTCCTCCACCGTTAACAACTCCTCCTATTTTTCAACAATGAATTTTTAATCCCACTTTTTACCACTATGTTATTTTAACTTAAAAAGCACGTTATTACTAAGATTATGAATAAAAAGTGTAACTTTGATCATGAAAGCTCCGTAAGAAGTTTTCAACACTGATTAAAAAGTGGTAAAAAGTGGGAGATTTCCATTATTTTTACACATTATAACTGTACATGGCAGGATTAGTAGGAGAATATGAAGTAAAACTGGACGCTAAAGGGCGTTTCTTGTTTCCCTCTCATTTGAGAAGGCAATTGTCTCCTGCTGCCCAGGAAAGTTTCATGTTGAACAAAGGATTTGAAGATTGCTTAACACTTTACCCGATGAATGAATGGGAGAAGTTGAGCGAATCGTTGAGTAAGATCAATCTCTTCAAACCGAAGAATCGAATGTTCTACCGTTTGTTCCATCAGGGAGCAAAAGACGTGTCGCTAGACAAAACGGGTAGAGTATTGATTCCAACTTCACACATGGAACGTGTCGGTCTAAAAAAAGAAGTGATGCTGATCGCTTACAACGACCGAATTGAGATCTGGGATAAATCCAAGTACTTCGAAATGATCGAAGGCTCCATGACAGACTTTGCTGATTTGGCAGAGGAAGTAATGGGTAAGATTGGAAATGACGACGAATAACGAAGAGAAATACCACGTTCCTGTAATGCTTCAAGAGTGTCTTGACGGGTTGGATATCCAGCCTGATGGGACTTATGTGGATGTGACTTTCGGAGGGGGTGGTCATTCCCGTGCGATCTTCGACCAACTTTCGGATAAAGGTCAATTGATCGCATTCGATCAGGATCCAGACGCCGCGCAAAATGCGTGGGATGCACCGAACTTTCACTTTGTAGCTTCGAATTTCTCCTTCCTAAAGAATCAATTGCGCATGCTTGGGATAAAGCAAGTGGATGGAATACTTGCTGATCTTGGTGTTTCTTCACATCAGTTCAATGAGCCAAAACGAGGATTTAGTATTCGTTCCGATGAGAAGTTGGATATGCGCATGAATCAGCAAAGCGAATTGTCAGCATTCCATGTTGTGAATGAATGGGAGGAAGATGAGCTGATCTCGATTTTTCAAAAATATGGTGAGGTGAAATCACCACGTCGTATTGCTCAGCGCATTTGTACGGAGCGTGGTCGCGAGAAAGTCAAAACAACTGGTGATCTGGTTGCATTGCTCGAACCACTTGCGCCAAAATTCAAAGAAAATAAGTTTTACGCTCAGGTTTTCCAGGCGATCCGAATCGCAGTGAACGATGAGATGGAAGTGCTTGAAAAAATGCTGGAGCAAACTGTGGAGGTGCTAAAACCTGGTGGTCGATTGGTGGTGGAGTCCTACCATTCACTAGAAGATCGCATGGTAAAGAACTTTGTGAAGCGAGGGAGTTTCGATGGAAAGATAACCAAGGATTTTTATGGGAATGTGCTTAAGCCTTTTGATGAGGTAGTGCGCAAACCGATCACACCAACTGAAGAAGAATTAGAAAGAAATACACGCGCACGAAGCGCAAAATTGAGAATAGCCGTTCGACGTGAAGGAGAATAACTACATATCGGAAGACCAGAAGAAAAAGAAGAAGACCAAAAAGAAAAAAGGTCGTCGTCTTTTTAAGTCAGGTGGGAAGCAATCCAAGACCATGGTGCAGATCATGAATGGAGAGTTTTTGACCAAGACTTTCTTCTTGAATAACCTGACGTACATCTTCTTCGTGATCTTTTTGCTGATCCTGATCGTGACCAAAGGGTATTACGTGAATCAATTGGCAGATGATATTTCGGATACAGAAACTGAAGTAGGGAATATCACAGCAGATTATGTAGAGACAAAAGCGGCTCTAGAAGAACTAACACGAAGAACTGAATTGATCGAGCGATTAAGTCCATTAGGATTGCGCGAAACGGTTAATCCAACAAAAGTAATACGAGTAAAAGATAAGAACCAGGAAGAATGAATACGCCAAGACCAGTCATATTGCGCGTTTACTTGATCTATTTTTTTATAGTTCTTGTCATGTTGTTGGTGGTGATCAAGTCTGTTTCTATCATAATGGATGGACGTGACACTATCTTTACAACTGAGTCTACAAAATTAAAAACGCGTTCTGCGATCATTGAGCCGAGAAGAGGTGAGATCCTGGATGCCCGATTGAGTCCACTTGTAACTTCTGTAGCATTCTATGATGTATACATGGATCCAGTAACAGTTGAAGATGAAGTTTGGGACGCTGGGATCAGTGGGTTGAGTAAAGGCTTGGCGAGGATCTTTCCTGAAAAATCAGCTCGTGAATATGAAGAATATCTACGGGATGCCCGAGTTAAAAAACGTCGTTACGTCTTGATCCAAAAAAGAGTGACGATCGAAACTCGAAAGCAACTTAGAGAGTTACCGATATTCAGAAAAGGTCGATTCAAGGGTGGATTGATCGATAATCAGGCGACGATCGTGAGAAAACGTCCGAATGGTGAGTTGCTGGCAAGAACATTAGGTTATGTAAAGAAGCGTGAAAGAGATACACTTTTAGTTGGACTTGAAGGGGCTTACAATCATTTCCTGGCTGGAAGAAACGGAGAGATCATCGAGCAGAAGATCTCGAATTCATGGAAGCCAACAGGAGCCGTTGTTCGAGAGGGAGAGAACGGATACGATGTCGTTACAACCATTGACAAAGATATTCAGGAGGTTGCGCATACAGAGCTTGAAAACCAACTGAAGACAAAAGGTGGGCGCTACGGTTGTGCAATCGTGATGGATGTTAAAACCGGGTTCGTAAAAGCAATGGTAAACCTTCAAAAAACCGGAGAAGACGAATACGGGGAAGTTTACAATCATGCCATCGGTACGCGTGAGGTTCCGGGATCTACGATGAAGCTAGCTTCTTTGATGGCGGCATTGGAAGACAAAAAGATCCAGATCACGGATACAGTAAATGCAGTAGGTAAATACGAATTTTATGATCGTGAATTACACGATTCTAGAGCATGGGGATATGGTAAGATCACGATCAAAGAAGCATTTGAAGTTTCGTCGAATGTCATTTCTAAGGTGATCTACAATAGTTACCGAAAAGAACCACGTCGCTACATCGATCGATTAGCTCAATTTGGTTTAACACAACCAGTCGGGATCAATATTGCAGGTGAAAGAGATCCGATCTATTCTGAACCAGGAGAGTCACAATGGTGGGGAGGTTCCCTTGCATGGATGTCAATTGGATATGAGTTTCAGTTAACACCACTACAACTATTATCCTTCTACAATGCCGTAGCGAACGATGGTAAATACATGAAGCCTCAATTTGTTTCTAAGGTCCTCAATAACCAGGATGTCGTTCAGGAATTCGAGCCTCAGGTTGTTAAGGAACAGATCTGTAGTAAGGAGACGATCGATATTATGAAGTCTTGCCTTGAAGGAGTAATGGTGAATGGTACGGGTAAGCGCTTGAAATCGACATTCTTTGAGATTGCTGGGAAGACTGGAACAGCTCAGATCGCTAATCAAAATCAAGGATACGGAGAAGAAGGAGAGAAGAAGTACATCGCTTCTTTTGCTGGTTATTTTCCTGCTGATGATCCGATCTACTCGTGCATCGTTGTGATTGCTGCTCCAACTGATGATATATACGGAGCTTCTGTTTCAGGTACTGTGTTCGCATCAATTGCGAACAAAGTGTATGCATCAAGTTATGAGTATCACAAGGCTGTGAATGAAAAGCAAAAGATCGTTTCAATGCCTCCTGTTCAAGATGGAAGCAGATACGATATCAATACTGTCCTCAATAAACTCTCTGTCAATAAAAACTTTAACGGTCACAGTGACTGGGTGAAAGCGAAACGCGGCGACAAGTCAATAACATTTAACGATTACGGACTGAATAAAGAACGTGTTCCAGATGTAAGAGGAATGGGATTAGAGGATGCAGTTTACTTGCTTGAGCAAGTCGGTTTAACGGTAAAAGTTATTGGTTTTGGAAAAGTAGTGGATCAATCCATTGTGCCAGGAGCAAAAGCAGTGAACGGCGGAGTAATAACAATAGAATTAAAGTAGCGTGAAAAACGTAAGAGACATATTATACGGAGCGTCGATCAGAGAAGTGGTCGGAACAACGGATAGTGAGATCGAGAACATCGTTTTTGATTCCAGACAAGTAGCAGACAATGATCTATTTGTTGCGATCAAAGGTGCTGCAGCGGACGGACATCAATTCATTGATAAAGCGATCCAGAGCGGTGCAACTTCGATTGTTCTTGAAGATAAGCCAGAAGAATTAAAGAGCGGCATCAACTATATCGTTGTTGATGATACGCACAAGGCACTTTCCATTTTAGCGAACAATTATTTCGATCAGCCAAGTAAAGACTTAAAGTTGGTAGGTATCACAGGTACGAATGGAAAGACGACAACAACAACATTACTGTACAATCTTTTTCTTCAAATGGGAAGATCTGTTGGGTTGATCTCAACAGTGGTAAACATGATCAATGATAAGGCGATCCCAACAGAGCGTACAACACCTGATCCTGTTAGTTTGAATGCACTATTGCGTCAAATGGTGGATGAAGGTTGTGAATATTGCTTTATGGAAGTGAGCTCTCACGCCATCCATCAGAAAAGAGTTGGTGGACTTCATTTTTACGGAGGAGGATTCACGAATATTACACGTGAGCACCTGGATTACCACAAGACATTTAAGGAGTATCTCAACGTAAAGAAGGAATTCTTTGATGGGTTGTCAGCAGAGTCATTTGCGATAACGAATGCAGATGATAAGAATGGTGATGTGATGCTTCAGAATACAAAAGCGAAGAAATTCACTTATGCCTTGAAGAATGTCGCAGACTACAAAGCGAAGGTGTTGGAAAATAACTTTTCCGGATTGGTATTGTCGATCCAGGGAACAGAATTATACACGCGATTGATTGGTGATTTTAACGCATACAACGTGCTTTTAGTTTATGCAATTGCAGAGCAACTGGAAGATAATACGATCGAGATCTTGCGTGTGCTTTCAAGTTTGCAGCCTGTTGAGGGTCGATTTGAATACTTCAAAAGTAAAACCGGGGTGATCGGTATAGTTGATTACGCTCATACACCTGATGCTTTGGAGAATGTGTTGAGCACCATCGGAAATATTCGCACAGGAAATGAGACTGTTTTTACACTTGTTGGATGCGGCGGTGATCGCGATAGAACGAAGCGACCAGTTATGGCAAAGATCGCGTGTGAAGGCAGTGATAAAGTGGTATTGACATCTGACAATCCAAGAACGGAAGATCCGGATGCGATCATTGAGGAGATGATGACGGGTGTTGGTGGTGAGCACTACAAAAAAACAATGAGTATCTCCAGTCGAAAAGATGCGATCAAAACAGCTTGCCAGATGGCGGAATCAGACGATATCATTCTTATCGCTGGAAAAGGACATGAAACTTATCAAGAGATCAACGGAGTAAAACACGATTTCGATGATCTGGAAATATTAAAAGAAATACTAACAAAACTCGATAAATAATGCTCTACTATTTATTTGATTATTTAAACACTTTAGACTTCCCGGGAGCGGGTGTATTTGAGTACATCTCTTTCCGTTCTGGAATGGCATTGATCTTCTCACTTATCATCTCGATCCTTTTTGGTAATAAGTTGATCGGACTGTTGCGCAAAATGCAGATGGGTGAGCAAGTTCGTGACCTTGGATTGGAAGGTCAAAAAGAAAAAGAAGGGACGCCAACGATGGGAGGATTGATCATTTTAGGTTCGATCCTGATCCCTACGCTATTATTTGCGAAGCTTCACAATGTGTATGTGATCACGATGATCATTGCTACAGTTTGGTTAGGAGTGATCGGATTTATTGACGATTACCTGAAGGTGCTTAAAAAGAACAAGGATGGACTTGCTGGAAAATTTAAAGTAGTTGGACAGATCGGAGTTGGAGTGATCGTTGGAGCAATGTTGTTCTTTCATCCGGATGTAAAAGTTCACAAGAAAGTAGAGCAGAATTACGAATTGAGAGCGGGTGAAAAGTTCGTAACGAATATTCATAATAAAGATGAGAATAGCACTACAAAGTGGATCGAAACAAGGGATATGACCACAACGATCCCTTTCGTGAAGAATAATGAGATCAACTACAACTGGTTTTTAGGAGAAAACTCTAAATCATGGGGCTGGCTGATCTTTATTCCGATCGTGATCTTCATCGTTATAGCTGTTTCGAATGGAGCTAACATGACAGATGGATTGGATGGTCTGGCCACCGGTAGTTCAGCAATTATCGGTATTGCGTTGGCCGTTTTGGCTTATGTCAGTGCACACGTTGAATTCGCCGACTATCTCAACGTAATGTATATACCATTCGCAGAAGAGCTGGTGATTTTCATTGCAGCTTTCGTTGGAGCGTGTATCGGATTTTTGTGGTACAACTCTTACCCTGCCAAAGTATTTATGGGAGATACAGGGAGTTTGGCGATTGGAGGTGTGATCGCTGTGTTTGCGATTGCTATTCGTAAGGAGCTTTTGATCCCGGTATTGTGTGGGATCTTCCTCATCGAAAACCTTTCGGTGATCATGCAGGTAGCTTATTTCAAATACACGAAGAAAAGAACAGGAGAGGGTCGTCGTATTTTCTTAATGGCGCCATTACATCACCACTATCAGAAGAAAGGACTACACGAAGCCAAGATCGTTGCGCGATTCTGGATCGTAGGGATCTTGCTTGCGGTGATCACCATTGTAACCCTGAAATTGAGATAATTGAGCAATACGAAACAACATATTGCCATTTTGGGTGCCGGTGAAAGCGGTGTTGGAGCAGCGATCCTAGCGAAATCGAAAGGTTTTGAAGTGTTCGTAAGTGACTTCGGTTCGATCAAAGAAAAGTTCAAAAATGAACTGATCGAGAGTGAGATCGAATGGGAAGAAGGAGGTCATACTTTTGATCGCATAGCGCAGTCAGATGAAGTGATCAAGAGTCCTGGGATTCCAAATGCATCTCCTTTCATTCAGAAGTTGAGAGGTGAAGGAATTACACCGATCAGCGATATCGAATTTGCGGCAAGATATACTGACGCAAAATTCATTTGTATTACTGGAAGTAACGGGAAAACGACTACGACGCATTTGATCCATCATGTACTTACAAAAGGTGGGATAGATGCAGAGATCGCAGGTAATGTTGGGGTGAGCTTCTCACGTAAGGTTATGGATTTAACTCCTGAATACTTTGTGATCGAGATGAGCAGCTTTCAATTGGAGGATGTCTACGATTTCAAAGCAGATATTTCCATTCTCCTGAATATCACACCAGATCATTTAGATCGCTACGAAGAGTCAATGGAACTCTACGGAAAAGCAAAAATGCGAATTACGCAAAATCAAACGGCTGAAGAAGCCTTCATCTATAATGCAGATGATCCTCAGATTAGAAAACAACTGGATGCGATCAGCAAATTAGATGTAAAACAGTATGGATTCTCTTTGGAGAAAGAAGAGGGAGTTGACGCCTTCCTCGATGAAAAATCGGAAACAATAACAATCAAAAATAAATTAACTATGTCGATTCATGATTTGGCCCTTAAGGGCAAGCACAATGTGCAAAATTCTCTGGCAGCAGGACTTACAGGGAAGCTAGTTGACCTAAGAAAAGAGAGTATTCGCGAGAGTCTTTCTGATTTTACAAATGTAGAGCACCGTCTGGAGTTCGTAGCGAAAGTAAATGGAATTGAATTCATTAACGATTCTAAAGCGACGAACATCAATGCAACGTGGTTTGCACTCGAGAGTATGACAGCTCCAACAGTTTGGGTAGTTGGAGGAGTTGATAAAGGAAATGACTACGATGAGCTCATGCCTTTAGTACAAGAAAAAGTAAAAGCGATCGTATGCCTAGGAAAGGATAACACGAAGATCATCGAAGCATTTAAAGATGTTGTTGAGAACATCGTAGAGACAGAATCTCCAATGGATGCGGTTGGTTATGCATACCAGTTGGCTAAGAAGGATGAAACTGTTCTATTGTCTCCGGCTTGTGCGAGTTTTGATCTATTTGAAAACTACGAAGACAGAGGGCAGCAATTTAAGAATGCAGTAAGACGTCTGTAATAGATTTTAGATATGGAAAAGAATAAATCGATCGAAGAATTGATCCGCTCAGCACGGGTAGAAACGACGAATGAATTTAAGGAGCGTTTTAAGCAAAAATGGTTCAATGGACTGCCAGCATTTCGATGGTCTGAATTGCAGCTAACTCAAGAGCTGAAAGCAACGATTTACACAGAGAATCCAACAGTTTGGTTGCTTCGTTTACCTCAAAACGAACGATTTGATGACAAGGTTTGGGATGTGATCGACGTAAGTAGAATATTGTCATTTGATTATTTGGAAGAAGGTCACGATGCATTGGAAGATGACGAGCTTTTCAACCTGTGGTTAGCGGAAAACATTACAACCGGTGTTGGGATGTTGAACTTCCCTGAGGATGAATGTGTGATCGTGTACACTGGTGGGACTGGACCTTACTCAAAAGAATGGGTCTCTCATTTTGAAAATAAATTGGATAAATAGTTAATGCAACGTTATCTCAAATATCTTAAAGGAGATCCCGTAATCTGGATCATTGCATTACTCTTTTTTGCAATATCACTGGTTTCGGTATACAGTTTCGTTCCGATTCTCGTAAAAACGGAAGGAGGTTCTCCATTTAAATATTTGTTCAAGCATTTTGTATACATCATACTTGGTTTGATCGCGATGTACTGGGTTCATCGTCAAGATCCTAAGTATTTCGCAAAGCTCTCCAAGTTTATTTTTTATGTCGCCGTTTTACTGCTCATTTTTACGTTCTTCTTTGGAGTTCGTGTAAATGATGCCTCGCGCTGGGTTCGTGTTCCTATTGTAGGGCTTACCTTCCAAAGTTCCGACTTTGCCAAGCTTGCGCTGATTATCTTTGTCTCCAGGCGACTGGTGAGTAAAGAGAAATTCTTTGACTCCTGGCAAAAAGGATTCTGGCCAGTGGTATTACCGATCATTGTTATTTGTGCGTTAATCGCGAAGGATAACTTCTCGACTGCCGCGATTGTTTTCATGATATCGTTATTGTTATTGTTTGTCGGTAGAGTGCCTTTTGGAAAGATCTTCACATTTATCGGAAGTGGGATGGCGTTACTTGGCTTAACGGTTCTGCTGCATTTGGCTGCTCCGTCATTAAATCTTCTTCCTCGTTTTGATACCTGGACAAGTCGATTTTTTAAGGCGTATGGAGAAGATGTTGGTTCTGTAGAAAATATGCAGGCGATCAATGCTCAATTAGCCATACATAATGGAGGTTATACAGGAGTTGGAGTGGGTGATGGAGATTTGAAACATTACACTCCAGAGGCGTATGCTGATTTCTTCTACTCTTCTTTTGTAGAAGAATTTGGATTGGTCATGGCGATCATTTTGATCTTTTTGTACCTCATATTATTCTATCGAATTCTTAGGATAGGACTCAACGCCGAGAAGCTCTTCGAGACTTATGTAGCTGTCGGGATAGGGCTCATGCTCTTATCTCAGGCAGTAATAAATATGTTGGTTTGCACGGGTCTTATGCCAGTGACGGGTCAGAATATGCCTTTTCTCGCAATGGGTGGTTCTGCGATGATCATGAGTTGCGTATCACTTGGTGTTGTTTTGGCAATTGCAAATAAAAATGAATCGGATGGTCCAAAGAATGAAGTGACCACAGCTAATGAAGAATCATGAAACTAGAACGAGTAATTATATCTGGAGGTGGAACAGGAGGACATATATTTCCTGCTATCGCTATTGCGAATAGAATAAAGAAAGAGAATCCTGAGGCGAAGATATTGTTCATTGGTGCAGAAGGTAAAATGGAGATGGAAAAAGTTCCAGAGGCAGGATACGAAATTGAGGGCTTGTGGATCAGTGGTTTTCAGCGAAGGTTGACATTAAAGAATCTGGCACTACCATTTAAGATCTTAGCTTCGTTGTGGAAAGCGAGAAAGATCATCAAGCGTTTCAAGCCTCAAGTTGCGATTGGAGTAGGTGGTTACGCAAGTGGTCCAACATTGAAAGTGGCTTCAATGATGAACATCCCAACCATACTGCAGGAGCAGAATTCATTTCCAGGAAAGACTAACAAACTCTTAGCGCAAAAGGCAACAAAAATATGTGTTGCTTACGAGAAACTTGAGCGATTCTTCCCAAAAGAGAAGATCGAGTTAACGGGTAATCCAGTTCGGGACAAAGTTGTTCAGATCGATGGATTGAAATCAAAAGGACTTCAACATTTTGGACTTAAGGAAAATAAAACAACGGTGTTAGTTGTAGGAGGAAGTTTGGGAGCAAAGACATTAAACGACAGTCTCAAGAAAGATCTTAAAGCACTTCAGGAGAAAGATATACAAGTGATCTGGCAATGTGGAAAATATCAATCTGAAGAGTTGATGGCTTGGCAGGAAGATCAAGATATGAAAGGAATTTCATTGAACATTTTCATTAAAGAAATGGAGCTTGCTTACGCCGCAGCGGATATCATTGTTTCTCGTGCAGGTGCTATTGCATTATCTGAACTAGCCATAATTGGAAAGCCTATTGTTTTGGTTCCATCACCGAACGTGGCCGAAGATCATCAAACAAAAAATGCTATGGCATTGGTAGAAAACAATGCAGCCATTTTAGTAAAGGATGTTGAGTCAAGAGAAAAATTGATTCCAACGATCTTATCACTCAATGAGGATGAATCAAAACAAAAAGAACTAAGCAAGAACTTAAAAGAAAAAGCGATAGACAATGCGGATGAACGTATTGTGAATGTGATCAAAAATATAGCGGATTGAACCTGGATGTCTATAAAAATATCTACTTCATTGGTATCGGAGGAATCGGTATGTCAGCATTAGCTCGCTACTTTAACAGTAGAGGTAATCGCGTTTTGGGATATGACCGGGTACTCTCTCCTTTATGTGTGCAACTAAAGGAGGAAGGTATGGATATTCATACAGATGATCTCGCTCAAGGAGTTTCAAAATTTGGATGTACTCCTGAAGATACATTGGTGATCGCGACACCAGCTGTTCCTGATGATCATGGGGAGAAATCGTATTTCCGATCGAAGGGTTTTAACATACTAAAGCGATCGGAACTCCTAGGATTGCTCACAGCAGAGATGAAAGGATTGACTGTCGCAGGGACTCATGGTAAAACAACTACTTCCACGATGTTGGCGCATGTACTGAAAGGTTCTGCCAAACGCACAAGTGCATTTATGGGAGGGATCAGTTCGAATTATGGAACTAATCTATTGGTTGAGGAAGATAGCGACTATGTTGTCATAGAAGCGGATGAATTTGATCGTAGTTTCTTGCACTTACAACCTTTTGCAACGATCGTTACATCCACAGATGCTGATCATCTCGATATTTATAAGAACAAACAAGACCTGGTAGATGCGTTTCAGGAATTTGTTGGCCTGGTGTCTAAAGATGGTTTTGTAGTGAAGCATGTAAATGCGGATGTTCAGCCGGATGCACGAACACTGACGTATGCGATAGATCAAGATTCGGATTATAAGGCTTCCAATTTAAGAACAGAAGAAGGGTATTTCGTGATGGATGTATCTACTCCAAATGGAAAATGGAACGATTTAATATTGGGCTTACCAGGAATTCATAATGCAGAGAATGCACTTGGGGTACTAGCGCTCCTGGATCAACTAAATGTTAGTGAAGAAAATATTAGAAAAGGACTTAGATCATTTTTGGGTGTTAAACGTCGATTTGAATACCAGATCCGCAGAGATGACCTCATTTATATTGATGATTATGCACATCATCCTACGGCGATCGAGCAACTGTTAAAGTCGGTTCGAATGATGTATCCGGATAAAAAGGTCACCGCGGTTTTTCAGCCTCATTTATTTTCGAGAACTAGTGATTTTATGGATGAGTTTGCTGCAACATTGAGTTTGGCAGATGAAACTATTTTGATGCCTATCTATCCTGCCAGAGAGAAACCAATGGAAGGAATAACATCGAATGAGCTAGCTTCTCGAATGACCAATGAAGTTCTGGTGCTTGAAGCCTCGAAGGTGATAGATCATTTGAAACGAAAAGATCTTGAGGTATTATTAACGATAGGTGCAGGAGATATCGATCGTATTGTTGAACCGTTAAAAGCTGAATTATCATGAAAAAGTGGTTGAGAATATCAGCGATGGTTCTTGTATTTATTGGAACGATCGTTTTGCTCACGGCAGCGCACAACAAAGAGGGTGCGATAGTGCTTCAGGAACCCGAGATCAAGATCGATGTTCAAGACGGAATAGCTTTGTTGACAGAGACCGAATTATTGGACGAATTGAAGATGAATCAGCTCTATTTGGAAGGAATGACAAAAGATGAGCTCAAAGTGAGGGAGATAGAAAAATTCCTTGAGGGAATGAATGAGGTAGCAGCTGCTGATGTATATATTGATCTTGGCGGTCAATGGCACGTAGATGTGGAAACACGTCGACCAATTGCGCGAATAATTATGAACAGTCGACCGGATTTTTATATCGATAACACGGATGAGATCATGAAGATATCGGCATATTTCAGACCTAAGATCCTAGGATTTACGGGGTTGGAAGTGCTTTTTGATCAGCGAGTTAACACAGATGAGTTAATTAACAATGATTCATTGAAAACTAAATTTAAGTTAGATCAAATCTATCGTATTTCAAGTTATGTTTGTAATAGTGCATTTTATGATGCGCAAATTGTGCAGGTTCATTTCACTAAGGAAGATGGGTTTGTACTGATCCCGAGAGTTGGGAATCAAACCATCATTTTTGGAGAAGCTCCTTCAGATGATGCAGTAGAGAAAAAGTTTAAGAAGTTAACAACATTCTACGACGAAGTGATTCCATTTGAAGGCTGGGAGAAGTATAAAGAGATCAACCTCAAGTTTGATGACCAAATTGTTGCAAAGAAAAAATAGTTTAAAATGTCAGAAATTGTAGTAGGACTTGATATTGGTACAACGAAGATCGCATGTTTCGTTGGACGTAAAAATGAACATGGAAAGATCGAGATTCTTTCAATGGGTAAGACGGAGTCGCTTGGAGTGACCCGTGGTGTCGTTTCCAATATTGAGAAAACGGTACAGTCTATTCGCACTGCAGTTGCGGAAGCACAGGATCGTGTGGAGGGAGATCTGACGATTGGTGTCGTAAACGTTGGTATAGCGGGTCAGCATATCAAGAGCTTACAACATCGAGGAATGTATACAAGAAGTGCGACACAGGATGAGATTTCACAAGCTGATATCGATGCATTGATCGATGACATGTACAAGCTTGTAATGGAGCCTGGAGAAGAGATCATTCATGTTTTACCACAGGAATATATTGTTGATGGTGAGCAGGGAATCAAGGATCCAATTGGAATGTCTGGTGTGAGAATGGAAGCAAACTTTCACATCATTACGGGACGTATCAATGCAGCTAAGAATATTCAGAAATGTGTAAATAAAGCTGATCTTGAAGTTGCTGAAACGATTTTAGAGCCATTGGCGAGTTCTGCAGCGGTTCTTTCTGATGAGGAAAAAGAAGCAGGAATTGTATTGGTAGATATTGGAGGTGGTACAACTGACCTTGCGATCTTCCACGAAGGAATCATTCGTCACACTGCCGTTATTCCATTTGGAGGTAATGTGATCACAGAAGATATAAAAGAAGGATGTACGATCCTTAAGCGCCAGGCGGAGCAATTGAAAGTGAAGTTTGGAAGTGCTTTGGCAAGCGAAAGTCAGGAAAACGAGATCGTTTGTATTCCTGGATTACGCGGTAGAGAGCCTAAAGAGATCTCGATCAGAAACCTGTCGAGCATTATTCAAGCACGAATGGAAGAGATCATCGAACACGTTTATTATGAGATCAAGAACTCTGGATATGAGAAGAAGTTGATCGGAGGAATCGTAGTAACCGGTGGTGGTTCTCAACTAAAGAATATTACTCAATTATTCGAGTACATCACTGGAATGGATTCAAGAGTAGGATATCCAAATGAACACCTGGGACAGTCTGCAACGGAAGAGGCGTTGACGAGTCCAATGTACGCTACTGGTGTCGGACTTGTATTAAAAGGATTCGAGACGAATGAGCGCAACCGAAAATCATTGGCTGCTGTTAAGTCGCACTCGAAAAGAACAAAAGGATCATTCTTCGACAAGCTTCTTGAAAAAGGAAAAAGCTGGTTTGAAGAAGACGTAGAATAACAACAAATTAGAATAACCGATAAACAACAATAAATATGGATTTTGATATGCCTAAAGACCAATCTTCGATCATCAAGGTTATTGGTGTCGGAGGAGGTGGAAGCAACGCAGTGAACCACATGTATAACCAGGGGATCAAAGGTGTTGATTTCATCATTTGTAATACTGATAGACAAGCACTTGATATTTCTCCTGTACCATTCAAAATGCAACTTGGACCTTCATTAACAGAGGGAAGAGGTGCTGGATCAATTCCTGAGATCGGAATGAATGCTGCTATTGAGAATATCGATGATATCAAAGAAACATTAGAAAAGAATGCTAAAATGGTATTTGTTACTGCCGGAATGGGTGGTGGAACAGGTACTGGAGCTGCACCGGTTATTGCTAAAGCAGCCCGCGATCTTGGTATTCTGACTGTAGGTATTGTTACTGTTCCGTTCAATTTTGAAGGGAGAAAACGTCGTCAACAAGCAGAAGAAGGACTAGAGAACATGCGTGAGAGCGTTGACACTTTATTGGTTATTAATAATGAACGTCTTCGTGAGATCTCTGGAAACCTGACATTAGGAAACGCATTTGCTCAGGCAGATGATGTTCTTGCGACAGCGGCTAAAGGAATTGCAGAGGTGATTTCGGTTACTGGTGCGATCAACGTCGATTTTAACGATGTGAATACGGTTATGAAAGATAGCGGTGTAGCGATCATGGGATCTGCACATGCTGAAGGTGATAATAGAGCGATCAAAGCAGTTCAGGAAGCATTGACTTCTCCATTGTTGAATGATAACGATATCGCAGGTGCGAAATACGTATTGTTGAACATCACTTACGGGGATAAAGAAGTGTTGATGGATGAGATCTCTGATATCACAGATTACATTCAAGATGAAGCAGGATCAACAGCTGATGTGATCTGGGGTCACGGTTATGACGAAACACTTGGTGACTCATTAAGTGTTACTCTGATCGCAACAGGATTTAAGCAATCTCCAGTCACTGGTTTCGAAAAAGCTCCTGAGAAGAAAGTTCAGGTTCTTGAGGACGAAACTAAAAAAGAGATCAAAGAGCCGCTTACAAAAGCAACTGCTGAGAATACATACGAAGAGAAAACAGAAGACGAGCCATATATCAAGTCTGAATCTGACGAAGAAGATACTGAAGAAACAGCTTCAACGATGAACTGGGAAGTTCGAACGGCAAATGAAGATACGACAAATGAGTCAACATCTACTGATGCTGAAGAGCGAACAACAGAAACTGAAACAGAGGAGAAAGAAGTTAAACGTTACTTCCTTGACGAGGATATGGAGGAAACGGAAACAGGTGACGTTGAGAATCGAGCTAATGCATCAACTGAATTGACTCAGGAAGAGCAGCAGCGTAGAGCTCAAGAAAGAATGAATAGAATCCAGGAATATGCTTCTCATCTAAAAAGCGCTGAAGGATTAAGCGAATTAGAAAAGGAGCCTGCATTCAAGCGTCGTAATATCAATCTAGAGGATGAGCCACATTCATCAGAGGATAATATCTCAAGATTTGAAGTGTCTGATAAGAAAGATGACAATAAAACAACGCTAAGAGATTCAAACTCTTTTCTGCATGACAATGTAGATTAAATACAACAAACAACTTCAGAAAAGGGCGCAACATCGAGTTGTGCCTTTTTTTGTTTTACCACACCCGGTAATCCATCTCTTTATTGTGTATTCTTGATGTGGGAACCTGCTTCCCGTTCGATAGGTTCTTAACCTCTTGAATTAAGTAACCCTGAAGTTCTGAAACAGTGATGATCTCATCTTTGTTTGTATCTGCTTTTTCGTTTTTGAGACCATCTATCAAACTATAGGTAAAGAGTCCATTTTTATATTTCGGACTTTCAAAAGCTAATTCTGTTCCTCCTGAGCTCGAAATTACTGTAGCTCCAGTTCCTCTTCTTAGATCTAGAAATACTTGCTTCATGAGATAGTTGATGCTTTCAAAACCAAGCGGATCCTCACGATACGTAACATCGATTCCAGCATTTCTGAATTTACCATCGATAGGTTCATCATCTGGATTTTCATCTTCTTCTATCTCATCTTTATCGAGTTCCCCCGAATGACATGTGTCTAGGATCAATAGTTTCTTTAAAGCCTTTATTCCATCAACAAGTTCTTCGATCTTTTTGTATGGAATTCCTCTTTCTGAAGGATCTTTGAAATCCATGTCGTAGCTGGCGAAATAATAGTCGAAATTCTCATCCAGCACTCCGTGACCAGCAATGAATACCATCACGAAATCATCAACCTCGGCCTGGTCGAGGAAAACCTGAATATCATCTAAACTTTCCAATACAACTTGCTGATCGGTTAATGATTTGGTATGCACCGTTCCAAAGTAATCACTATTGATGAACAAGTTTTCGATATCAATGGCGTCCTTCGTTGCGTACGCCAGATTGAATTGCTCATTCTGATATTTACTTACACCAATCGATATAATGTATGCATCAGGTTTCTGTTTGCCTGCTGTACATTTAACATTAACAGACTCTTTATAACTTTCAGCACCAGATTGATTTAAGACGCTTACTTCTATCTTGTTGTCTCCATAACTAAGGTTTAACGGTATCGTTGTCGTTAATTCTGAACGTTCCTCGTCTCTGATGCTTTTACCCGATGATCCAAGAACAGCTACATCGTTGATCCATACTTTATAGCGCTCCAGTTTATCCTTATCATCTTTCATTTTTACTTTCAACATGAGTTGTTTTTCATCTGTCTCTATTGGAATAGATGATCGCTCGATGATCTCGATCTCTGGTAAATGAAAGTCTCCTGAAAGTGCTTCTTCAGTAAAGTTTAATTTCTTCAATCGCTTCTTGTAAGCTCGATGGTATGCTTTGATCAGGTCATCATTCGTATAACCTAACTTTTCAAGAACAAGATCTGGACGGTTATACTTAAGGTCGAACTGATCGGGGTAGAAAAATTGATCATTGTACTTAAATCCTATTTCATCAAGTGCCCCTTTAGATATCAGGTAGTAGTTTTCAGCAGTTATGATCACCACTTCGTTATTCTCAAATGGAATGACTGACGCGATCAACTGAGTAGCACTTCGATCCCATAATTTTATTGTTCCATCATCGCTTGATGTGATCAAAAAGTTCTTTTCGGGATGAATATCTACTCCAGTAATACGTTCTGTATGTCCGGAGAAAGTTGCTTCAACTTTCAATGAATCTGGATCGATAATTAAAAGCTGATGTTTTACATCACTCAACATGATCTTATTTTGCAGCTTAAAAATGTTCTTCGCCTCGATGTCGAGTGCTTTCTTAAACCTCTTGTCCGATCTGTCATAGATAAATTGACCTTTCGTCCCTGCATTCAGCCAAATATTTTGCTCGTCAATCACTTTGAATCCTTCAATTATAAATGGAAGTGAATCTTTTTTGAAGAAATATTCATCTTTTTCTAACCTCCAGAAGGATAATGTACCTGAACTATCTAGTACACTCACGAATTCCTCAGCATTTAAAAATGCTGCATCGATCCAATTCCGATCGTCTTTGTACGCATACAAGTGTTTAGTCTCATTCTTATTTAACCTGGCCAGAGTTATATTCGGGAGGTCAGTTTCGCCAGTAAGTAGAATTTGATCATTGTTTGGAGAGAATGAACAAGACTGAACTTCTCCGATCGGTTCCTGATACAATCCAAAGATCTCTTGAAGTAGCAATCCTTTTGGTCGGGTTAATTCATGTTCTCTATATTTGATCAATTTCTGGGGCTCTTGATCGATCTCATTCTTAATTTCCAGCACATTGTTTGACGTACTGATAAAATAAGCTTCCTCACCGTCATAGTTGTGTTTGCGGATCTCATTGATCGATTGTGGTTCGGATCGCACGCTGGTCGAAGGAAAGATCGCATTTAGATCGATCGTGAAGAGGTTTCCGATCTCATCACCTACGTGGATCTGATTTCCATCATGACTAAAAATGGCCGTGTTCTTTCTGAAAATGTTTGAGAATAGCCTGAATTTCATCGTGAGTGTTGCGGCATCCCAAATCACTATACTTCTGTCTTTTCCTGCAGTTGCGAATAATGATCCATCATGTGAAAAACGTACAGCCGTAGCCGAAGAATTGTGACCCTGCAAGATCTCGATCTCTTTTCCTGATTCATATTCGTGACAATAGATCGCATTATTTCCTGCAACACCAACGATCAGGTTTTGTGATCTTGAAACGTCAAAAGCATAAAAAATGGCATGAGTATATGTTACAGATACCCAATAGTTAGCAAACCAGCGCCCCTCTTCCTCTTTCTTAATACCTCCTTTTTCGATGAATGTTGTGTGAATCCCATTTGGATCTGAATAGTAATCTGAGCGATGAAAAAGAGTGTCATTGTCCTTATTTGTGCTTTCTAATTGGTCAGTTTTGATATCAAAGTAAAATGTGTTTTCCTCACCTTGGATCTTTACCGTTTTGTCATTCTCAATAAACTTGATACCGGAAATTTCAGTCTGCTCTGCCAGTTTAAAACGTGTAAGGATCTTTTTTAAATTGAGGTCCCATACAATACCCTCGTTGTTTTCTCCTAGTGAGACAAGAAATTCACCATTTTCAGAGAATTCGATGAGTTCTATCGCTGCTGAATGACCTTTTTGAGTAGCAAGCTGGACACTTTGGGCTTTAACGGAGAAAGCAAAGCAGAGAATCAATATGTAGATCAATGCCTTATTCATGATAGATCTTACGTTTTTTCTGAAAATCACTCAAACTCACAATGTGATAGCTTAGGTTGAGTTCAAGCTGGCCTATATCCGCTGCTATTTTCTCAGCACTTCCCTTTGCACGAGCCATAAATCGGAATGTGATTTTCAAGTCACCGATGTTCTTACCGATCCCAAAGAAATGTTGCCAATATGGGTCATTAGAATAAAGTATTGATCTGAAGTGATCGTTTCCATGATCAACACCTCCGTTATAGATTTCGCCATCTTCAAAAAGATACTCCGTTCCGGGATGCTGAAAATCATAATTTTTTGCTGCTGTGAAAACGGTCCCGACAGTGAGGAACATACTGTTCTTTTTGCGAAACAATTTGTAAGAGTAGAATATAGGAAGTCTGAAGGCTTTCATACCTACAGTCCGTTCAGAGTAGCTCTCCAATTCGAAGCGATAAACAGATCGCTGCATGAAATACTGGGGCTCAATACTGATCGTAGATTTTTTGAATGTATAATTAGCAACGAAACCGAGGGAGTAAGCATTAAAAATATGAGAACGATTTATGATCCCGGCTCCTTCGCTAGTTTCCAAATAGGTAAAAGAAGCGTTTTCAGGTTGATATTCAGCGTCGAGGAACTTTGTGTTTTGAATGACCTGAGTTGATCCCGATACACCAAGTTTGATATCTTGATTTTGAGCTATTGTAATGCACGTAAGCCAAAGAAAAGATATGGAGATCAAATACCTCATTTTTTACGGAAAAAATAGTATCTCACACCAGCCATGTATCCTAAGACTATTGGTGTTTTGCTAAACAGGTTATTTGATAAAGCGTATGTTCCGGCAAGGTTCAGATGCATAGGAAGTCTTCCAAACCGAAATTTTACGAAGTCGACAAGTACAGTGATATTCGTTTTCCGCTTACCAAAATTCTGAAGGTCTTTTTTATAATGATAGCCAAGTCCAAATTCAGATAAGAAATAAAAGCTAAGCAGTCTACCTTTTAAACCAAGTTTAGAGTGAAAGAAAGTCCCCATCAGGTAATGTTCCTCTGGATTCACATACGTAAAATGAACACCAATAGCGTTCATTTCCGTGCGGTATTTATCCTCTAAGGCAAGAAGCAACTTTCGCTCTTTAAGGATCAAGTAATTATATCCAAGATGGACGGATTGGTTAACCTGTAAATTAGCACTTGGTGTTGTTTGGACACTTTGCAGTCCCAGAGAGAAAGAATGCTTGCCCCTAAGGTGAGGAGAAATGTAAGAATCATCATAGGTTGATTCGGAAAACGAAATAACCTCATCTCCCTCATTTTGAGCAAACAAGGACAGCGATAATACCATAAGAAAAAGTAGTGTCGAGCATCTCATAGTTACTATCAAATATAGAAAAACTCTTTGATTCCGATCGGTCAAAACGCGATTGTGAAACCCTCTAATTGAATTAACACGTGAATATGAATTAAAAAACTTTAAATTTTCAAATAGTTGGTGCATATGAATTAACTTCGCGTTTTAATTATCATTGGAAATCGATATGAGTTTAACAGATCAAATAAATGCTGACATCAAGGAAGCGATGAAGGCACGTGAAAAAGATAAATTAGCTGCATTAAGAGATATCAAAGCTAAATTACTTAACGAAGCAACTTCTGGTAATGGAGATGTTGATGAGGCTAAAGAAAACAAGATCATTCTTAAGTTGCATAAGCAGCGAATGGATACATACAATGTATACAAGGAGCAAGGCAGAGATGACCTGGCTGAAAGCGAAAAATTCGAAGCTGATATCATCGAAAAGTATATGCCTAAAATGATGGATGAAGCAGAGGTGCGTGAAGAAGTTACTGCTGCGATCAGTCAGTTGGGTGCCAGCGGACCTCAAGATATGGGGAAGGTAATGGGAACCCTTTCTAAGAAATTAGCTGGTAAAGCTGATGGTAAATTGATTTCTACTATCGTTAAGGAAGAATTGAATAAATAACCGCATTGGATCATTAATTGTTGAATTGACCTCTGCTTTCATGTAGAGGTCATTTCATTTCAAAATACACCTTATTAAGTTACTGTTTTTCATATTAATTGTTTTCAGCAATCCGGTAGTTGTCTCTTCTCAACTGTTGAATAATCAGTTGGGCGAAGCTTTTACTGATCGTCCATTTTTTAATCAAACCATCATCAAGCAAAACGGTATTGAGTCGATCTATGGAAATTTTACGCATTATAAGCTTGGAGATAGATTTCGCGAGACCGAATTATACAGAGCTTATCATTTTGATAAAGAGGGTCGACTTTGCAAGCAATTTGAATCGCGAAGAACGGTGAATGGAATTGATACTTTGGTAAGTATTTATGAATACGATGATCAGGGTAATTTAACAGCTTTACGACAACGAGACGAATATGGATTTTACGCTTATATCTATCAGTATGATTCAGCGGGTAGAGTAGTGCGTGAAGAGTACAGAAGAAATCTAACAAAAGATAAACAGAGTGCTACTAAATTCACACTGGGTAAAGAGTTTATAGTGACTTTCGAAACAGCCAGCTATCAAGAATTTGACGGTCAATTAAAGAAGACGATCTATAATAGTTATGGTGTCCCGTATAAAGAGGTATTTACCTATTTCAACGAAGACGGACAGATCATCGAAAAGAATGAACGCTTAAAAAGAACATCTACTGGCGCGAAAACAACTTATTCCTATAATGAAAAGGGATTATTGGATTCACTTAAGACAGTTTCGAATATATCGGGAATACAAGAGAAGTTGTATGTTTTTGGCTATGATGAATTCAATAACCTGATCAAGAAGAACTACTATAAGAATGGAGAGCATACGACTCAACATCGAGTGGTTTACGATGACAAAACAATGACCATCGAGAACATTATGATCCAAAATGTAGCCACTGATTTCATTCGGATCCTTCGTTTGGAAGAGTATGTATTTTACGAGGATTGAGTCGGTTTTTGTCGATTATTTTCTTACAGTTAACGCTTTTTGATCGATTCTTCTTACTTTAGACTAAATTCTCAGCGTATGAAAGAAGCTATCCTACTTACGCATACTATAGCCGGAATTGCCGTTTTTGCAATTGGTGTCATTCAGGCGATTTTACCAAAACGAGGAGTGCTACATCGCATTCTCGGAAGAACATACGTTTTGATCTGGTTTCCACTAATCATTTCTGGAGGTATTATTGGTTCATGGATCATCACTGCTCTTGGAGCTTTAGGCTTGTATTGTGCTTTAACTGGATGGCGATACGCTAATAGTAAGAAAAATCTTGAGCATTGGCTGGATAAATTGATCGCAATTCTTGGAGGATTAATGGTCTTAGCACTCATTGGAGGTGCAGTCTATTTATTCTACCTCGGAGCAGTGGAATTTGGTGTGATCATGGCTGTATTTTCTGTGATTTTCGGATCATTTGTTTTTACAGATCTCAGAGAAGTTGTGTTTGGTGCCAAGGTGAGAAAACTGAGTAAACATAAAATGTATTGGTTTTTTGAGCATTACGGACGAATGTACGTTTCGATGATCGCTGCAGTTACTGCATTTAGTGCAATTCAGCAGCCGTTTGGAAACCAAATTGTGAATTGGCTATGGCCAACTGTTTTTGGAACGTTGATCCTTGTTTATCTTGGAAATAAATACAAGGCAAAGTTTGGAGTGGTTTGAAGATGAATAGACATGAATAAACTAGCTTTAGAATCAAAAGACCTTACTAAGTTCTATGGAAAATCCAGAGGAATAGAAAATGTATCGCTATCGATCGAAAATGGAGAAGCTTTCGGTTTTATTGGGCCAAATGGAGCTGGGAAATCAACGTTTATTAGAACGGTACTTGGTCTGATCTTGCCAACATCAGGTGAAGCTAAGATTTTCGGACAGAATGCATTTGAGAATGGTGATAAGATCAGGGAACAAATAGGGTATCTGCCTTCGGAAGTCAACTATTACAGTGGGATGAATGCCGAAGAACTATTGAAGTATTCAGCTAGTTTTTACAAGAATGCAGATGTTTCCAGAATTAGATCATTAGCAGAACGATTCGAACTGGATCTATCAAAGGAGATCGAGGATCTTTCATTCGGTAATAAAAAGAAAGTGGCCATTATACAGAGTGTGTTGCACGAACCTCAACTCATGATCCTGGATGAACCGACAGGAGGATTAGACCCTTTGATGCAAAATCGGTTTTTTGAATTACTCGAAGAACAACATAAAAAAGGAGTGACTATCTTTTTTAGTTCGCATATTTTGTCTGAGATCCAACGCCTTTGTCAACGAGCAGCGATCATTAAAGAAGGGAAGATCGTTAAGGTGGAAGATATTCCAGAATTGATGAAGAAACAGATGAAAAACTGCAGGTTGATCTTTAAAAATCCTCCAGGTGATCTGAATCTTCCTGAAAACGCCCAAAACGAAAAGCTTGTTGATGAAAAGTTGACGTTCGAATATGTAGGACCAGTCACTCCACTAATGAAATGGATTGCTCAGCAAGATCTACTGGATGTAGCAATTGAAGAGCCAACGTTAGAAAATATATTCATGAATTATTACGAACGATAGATCATGAGCGCACTTTACACGAAAGAACTTAAACGAAATCGCAGAAACTTTTTGATCTGGACGGCCATCGTGATCGGTTTTACGGTAATGGTATTGAGCATTTACCCTTTCATGGAAGGAATGGAGGAAGATCTCTCAAACATGATGCAGAATATTCCAAATGAATTGAGAAAAGCGATGGGGATGGATGATCAGACCTGGGGAAGTATTCTTGGTTTTTACAGTACGTATTTTGGTATTTATATCGTTTTGCTTGCCGGAATTTATACGATGTCAACTGGAGCAACGATCTTATCAAAAGAAGAGAAAGAACGAACAGCTGAGTTTTTGATGACACGGCCTATCAGCCGAAAATCTATTTTCCAATCCAAGATGACTGCGCTATTGACTCTAACGTTTGGAATTATAGTACTTCAAACTATAGTCGCAGCGATCAGCTTTTCCATAGCTTCAGAAGATGAGTTAGCATGGACGACTTTTTCTACCATGCATATTCATGGAGCTGTTTTGATCTTCTTTTTTACTTGCATCGGTGTGTTGCTTTCGATGTTCTTAAATCCTAAAACCAACTTTATGGGGATCGTATTTGGCGTAATATTCGGAAGTTACTTCCTGGATGCTATGTCAAAAGCTACCGAATCTACTGAATGGCTCGGTTATTTCAGTGCTTTTCACTACGTAGATTTTAATTTGGGAAATCCTGATTATTCGATCAGTATTTGGGGTATAGTAGGACTACTGGTCATTGGACTACTTTCGGTTTACTATGCCTTCTTAAGATATAATCGCAGAGATATTGATGATTAGAAATAAAAAAAGCGAGAACCGAAGTCCTCGCTTTTTTACGTGGTGATGGACGGAATCGAACCGCCGACACAAGGATTTTCAGTCCTTTGCTCTACCAACTGAGCTACATCACCAGCCTTTCAATATGCCTGTTTTCACAAGCTACCCGCGATTGGGTGACGGCAAAGATAGTAACTAATTTTATTTACAAGCCATGTTGGTCCAAAAAATTTATAGAATCTTATATTAACTTTGCGGTCAAATGAAACAAGATCATACGTACTTAATTGTGGATGCGGGAAATACGCAAGTCAAACTTGTTTATTTTCAAAATGGTGAAATTGTTTCACACGATCGATTGAATGCTGATGATGTCAAAAAGCTCGAGGATCATCTTAAGAAAAACAGCTACGACAAAGCCATACTTTCATCTGTTCAGTCAGATATTGATACCCGTCATTTATTCGACTTGATCCAACCTGATGTTGTTTTGTCGAAAAGTACAGATCTACCTATTGACCTTTCAAGCTATGAAACAGTAAATACCCTTGGAGCTGATCGTATTGCTAACGCTGTGGCTGCCGCTGAATTTAGTCAAACAGAAAACGCACTGGTCGTTGATATCGGAACTTGTATCAAATATGATCTGGTTGTTTCTGATCAATATCAGGGTGGAGGAATTTCTCCCGGAATGGAAATGAGATTTAAAGCACTACATGATTATACAGGACAGCTTCCGTTGCTCGAATACGAAGATGAGGTGCCATTGATCGGAAAGAGTACTAAAGGTTCAATGTTGTCTGGTGTGATCAACGGTATGATCAATGAAATCAGCGCTGTATCAGCCGAGTATGAACGAGAATTTAGTCCATTAACAATTTTTTTGACTGGTGGAGACGCTAAAAGGTTTGATAAAGCGTTAAAAAATAGCATCTTTGCCGATGAAAAATTGACCGTGAAAGGTCTATATCTAATTTTAAAGCATAATGGCTAAACATATATTGGTACTTCTTTTCTCTTTTGTGGGATTGCTATCTACAGCACAGATCAGTACCAACAGCCCTTATTCTTCTCAGGGATTAGGTGACACACGTTTTTACGGGAATGCATATTTATCTGCACTAGGTGGAGCTTCAGTCGCTACATTTGATTCGTCACAGGTGAATTTGTTTAACCCTTCTTCTTATTCATTAACGGCTTCTCAGTTACCACTTTTTTCATTGGGTGTTACTCATCAGGAAAAGAGATTTCAGAGCGGGGGAAGTGAATCTTCTGGAAGGTTTTCAGGCATAACACACATGTCTCTTGTTGTTCCGTTTGCGAAAAGATTAGGAATTGCGTTTGGATTGAAACCATTCAGCAGAACGGGATACGAAGTAAATGATTACACTTTAGTTGATGGCGATAGTATTTTCTACGATTTCAAAGGGGAAGGTGCTGTACAGGAATTCTTGCTCGGATTCTCAGGAACGATCATTGACAAAAGAAAGCACCAATTAACTGTAGGTATTAATGGAAAACATTATTTCGGAGGGATCTCAAATGTGAGAAGAACCTTCCAGAATACGAACTTCGGAGAAACAGGTGGTCAGGAAGAAAGATCAATGCGGGCGTCATCTTTTGGATTTGAAGCGGGATTGAATTATCACTGGCAACCGAATACAAGAAACAGGTTTGTAATAGGTGGAACATTCAGACCGGAACAGTCGCTTAATTTCAGACAGTCGACTTCACGAATTTATTATACAAGCTTTTCAAACACGTCATCCTATGATACGATCCTTGCACCTAACCCTGCAGATGGCGGAATAACTCTTCCAGAGAATATGGATGTTGGATTTTCATACGTTTTTACACCTGATTCACTTAGAAGAAATTCAAAATTACCAATGCTGATGTTTACAGGTCAGTACACATCAACTGCATGGTCTAACTATATTGAAGTCTTTGAAGGGAACATTAATGATCCATCTTTTGTTGATGCTAGCAGTATTCGATTGGGATTGGAATATTCTCCTCATCGTAAATCAGCAGACCGTTCGGCATATGTGAACTTTTTGGATAAATTTCGCTATCGAGTTGGTGCTTATCAAACTTCAACCCAGTATCGTGTGAATGGCACGCAATTGGTAGATAGAGGAGTAACTGCTGGTCTTGGAATACCGATTGTATTGAACAGAGCTGTATCAAGTGTGAATTTTAGCTTCAACTACGGATCGATGGGTGACGCTGATATACAGGGAGTTGTGCAAGAGAATTATTTTGGATTTAACTTCGGCATAAATATTGCTCCTAGTTATGACAGATGGTTTAGAAAATATAAGTTAGACTAATAAATATAAAAAGATGAAACTCGTAAAATTACTATTAGGAACATTGTTTTTGATCGGACTTACTGCAAGTGCGCAAGAGGATGAATGTACACGATGGAAAGCAATTGCTGGTAATGCATATAAAGTAAAGAATTATGAAAAGGTAACAATGGCCTACGTGAACGCACAGAATGAGTGTGAGTCACTTAAAATGGTTTTTTATAACCCTTTCCTTTATTCGATCAAGCAAGCAATGAAAAATGCTCCGGATGAGGCTACTGAAGCTGCTTATTTGGATACGTTAGTCGATACGTATGAAAAAGCACAAGAAGTACACGGTGATCAAAAAGACTGGAAAGCGTACCAAGGTTATTACTACCTTAAGCAAGGAAAGCCAGGTAATATGAAGAAAGCTGATGAAGCTTTTCAGATCGGTATTCACCACGAAGGGAAAGATGTAAATAAAGGTTTGTTACAGCAGTATTATGCTAACCTATACAATCTTTGGATCCAGGAAAAAGATGAAGACAAGAAGTCTGAGTACAAGAAAAGAATGATCTCAGAATACTTTACATTGTCTGACTATGCTTCGAAAGGAGAAATGGGATCAAAAATAACTGACTTCCTTTCAGTTTACATGGAAAAAGCAGTTACAGATTGTGAGTCAGTTCTTCCAGAGATCAGATCTTTTATGGCTGAACTTCCACAGGATGTTGAAACTAAGAAGTCAACAGTGAACAACTTTATGGCTCTTCTTGAGAAGAAAGGTTGTACAAAATCTGATGAATATGAAATGTTGGTAGATACGATCGTAAAGATCGATCCTTCGGTTGATGCTAAGATGAAACAAGCTCAGCTTCAGATCGCAAAAGGAAATACTTCTGGAGCAGTTAAAATATTCAAAGAAGCTTTGAGTATGGCTGATAGCCCAGAAAAGAAAAGTGAGATCGAATATAAGATCGCATTGGCTTACTTGAATGCTGGTTCATACAAGGCTGCTCACAGTGCAGGTGTAGGAATCTCAGGTGAGTACAGTAAGCAAGGTTATGAAATTGCAGCTAAAGCAGTGAACAGATCTATCGATCAATGTGGAGTTTCTACATTCGATAGAAAAGCAAACAACTATTATGCTGTTGAGTTGGCTCAGCGTTCTGGAAACGGAGGATTAGTTAACTCTTTCAAGAGTCAATGTCCTACGAGCTCTGATATCTTTAACGCGAACAAGCAAGTTGGAGATTCAGTAGAACTAAGCTGCTGGGGTAGATCAGTTACGATCCAAAAATTTGACTAATTGATGAACAACTCGTTCATTAATAAAATATACTTAATTCCTGTCATGATCTTCATGGCAGGAATATTTTTTTCGTGCGTAAACGATCTGGATAAGGTTAAAAAGGTAACCACACGCCCAGATAGTCCAAATGAAACGAGTGAAGATCTTCATGTTGTTTACACAGATTCAGGATTGACACAAATAGAGATCTTTGCTACCATTGCTGAGACTTACAGTGAGCCAAAGGCAATGACCCAATTCAAGGATGGATTAAAAGTCAATTTCTTCAATCCGGATGGAAGTATTGCATCAACACTCACTTCACTTTATGGAGAGATCGATCAGAAAACTGGAAATATTACGGTCCGAGATAGTGTTAGATTGCGTAATATTGAAGAGCAGAAAACGATGGAGACAGAGGTGTTATATTGGAATCAAAAAGGTGACTCGATCTATACAGATAAAGCTGTAGTTGTAAAATCACCAGATATGATACTTTCCGGGATAGGAGCCTGGACAACTCCTAAGTTTGACACAGCTCAATTCTATAAACCTACAGCAAAAATTTTCGTTAAAAATTAGAAGATATGAATAAGTACAATAAGATAATGCAGAAATTCTGGTTGGCGATGACAGTGTTGATTGTTGTTGCTGTCACATACCTCGGATTTAAAGAAGGATTTGGTCGCTGGTATTTCTATTACATCTTTGCTGCTTTAACACTCGGTCTTTATTTCATTAGAGGATTCATGATGAAACATATGGAAAAACATCAAGAGTACCTTAAACAGAAAGAGGAAGAGGAGCGACGCAAATAATCGCATGAACGAAACCATCTATAGATTAAGACAAGGCGAAGAGGTCGTTGGTTTTCTCAGAGAATTCGATAATAGTTCATTTTACTCCGCAAACGGTTACCAATGGTCTGGAAAGTCAATCCAATATGATCGGATAGAACGATATTCCGGTTATAAAGACCGCAATGACAAGCGCTTATTTGAGGGAGATGTGATTTCTTCAACCGACTATCCATCAAATGAATACATTATACATTATGATGCTCTTTTGACCAAGTTTTTATTGGTCAGTTATTCCAATAGAGATATCTTTAATATTTCCCTGGAAGAATTCGTTGAGCAAAAATCGAAAGTTAAACGAATCGGGTACTTACGATAATATTATGCATAGATTATTACTCATGATCGTTCTATTGCTTTCAAGCCTCGCCTTGAATGCTCAGAATGTGTTAAAGGGTAAGGTGTATGATGAAATGAACCTGGGACTTCCACTCGCCGATATTTACGTGAAGAATCAACCTGAACTTAGGACTCGGGCAGATATTGAGGGTAATTATCTCATGCGACTTCAAGAGGGAGAGTACTATTTGGTGATACGCGCAAGTGGCTATGAGACCAAAGAAGTTTTTGTTGTCGTCAAACAAGGAGATAATCAAAGGAATTTTCAGCTGTTTCCTGTTCGGGTCAAAGAGATTGAAGAGTTTGATTATGCAGTTAAACGTGTCAACGTCGGACGAGAGATCATTAAGCGAGTTATCGATAAAAAGGCTTATCTCGATTTTAATCGTTTTCCTTATTCCTGTGATGTCTACATAAAAGCGAAGGATATTAAAAAGGCAGTTCCTCAAGAAAAAGAGAAAGAAGAGAAGAAGGAAAAAGAAGAAAAGGATGAGGACAAAGAAAAGAAGGAGAAGAAAGATAAGGTAGATGCTCAATATGCGGATATCGATGAACTTAAACGGGAGAAACTGGGTGCCTTGAATAACATTAATATCGTAGAGGTCGAGTTACAACGAAATTACGCTCCACCAAATAATGTCCGTGAGATCAGGAATGCATATTCCAAACGTGGAAACGATCGACGACTATATTATACAACCACGGCAAAAACAAATTTCAATTTTTTCGAGAATATGCTCTACCTCGATGATCTGAATGAATCACCTATTCAATCTCCGATCAGTACCGCAGGGATCTTTTCATATAAGTATCAATTGGTGGAGAAGATCGAACGTGAAGGACAGCCAACCTTAAATAAGATCAAGATCGAACCTAGAAATATGGTTACGTCTACATTAGGAGGATTTATTTGGGTTGAGGATAGCACATGGATGGTCGAAAGGCTGGATCTTACGCTGGAGAAAGGTAACCTATATGTCTACGATTATTTTAGGATCAGACAGACTTTTGATACATCATCTGATACACTGTGTTTATTGAAAACGCAAGAAATGGATTACGGCATTGAGTACCGTAAAGATGAATTCGAGGGTACCACGATAGCGAATTTCACGAACTATAATTTTGATCCTCAGTTTGAGAAAGGTTACTTCGGTAACGAAGTAGCCATCACTACTCAAGAAGCGTATGATCGAGATTCCAGTTATTGGTCACAAAAACGTTTGACTCCGCTTACGCCAGAGGAACAAGAGTTTATTAAGAAGAGGGACAGTATTGAAAACCTTTTCACTCAGGATAGTTACCTGTATTCTGTAGACTCTGTTTTCAATCAGATCACTTTCCTGAAAGTTCTTTGGTTTGGGATCGATCATAGAAATAGAGCTAAAAAGACACAGTGGACATTGAGCTCTTTGGCCGCAATGATACAACCGATCTATATCGCTGGTCCTCGTGTTGGTCCTGATTTTGATTTTTTTAAAAAATGGGAGAACGAAAAAACGTTCGACTCATATACGCGGGCAGATGTCGGAATTCTCAATGGTGATATCAAAGGTTATACACGGTTGAGGTATTTATATAATCCGTTTAAACAGGCAAGGATTGGAATCAACTTTGAGCACAATTACGATCTGATAAGAACATTCGATGCGTTCACTCAGGTTTTACTGAGAGACAATTTCATCGAGAAAACCTCCAGCACATTATTTCACGATATTGAGATATTCAATGGACTTTATTTAGAATCTAATTTTACGCTTACCAACCGAAGACCAATTGATGAAGACACTAAGTTTATCAGATGGTTTGATGATGCATTAGAAAACAATGAACCACCAGAGTTCGAGGCTTACAGGGCATTTATTGCCGATTTCACGCTTAGTTATGTTCCATTTCAAAAATACATGCGAGAACCGCATAGAAAAGTGGTTTTGGGATCAAAGTGGCCAACATTCTACATGTATTATGAGAAAGGGATTCCAAATCTTCTGGCAAGTGAGATCGATCATGATTATATCCGATTTGGAATTCGTCAAACGTTCAAAATTTCCACTTTCGGTACATCAAATTATCATGTTACATCAGGTAAATTTTTGAATTCGAAAAACTTGAGGGAAGTTGATTATAAATACCACCGTCGATCGGATCCGATCTGGTTTTCTAATCCGTTGTTTTCTTATCAAGACCTGGATACTTCATTACCAACCCTTGATTGGTATTTTGAATCTCATTTTATCCATCATTTTAATGGAGCACTGATCAACAAGATCCCGTTTATGAAAAAGACCAGAATTACATCTGTAGCGGGTGGAGGATATTTATGGGTACCTGAACACAGCTGGCAACACTACGAGTTTTTTGCAGGGATTGAACGAATCTTCAAATTTGCAAGAAGACGATTGAGAATTGGAGCTTATGCAGTCTTTAGTGACGGTAATCAGATCGATCCCAGGACCACCTTCAAACTCAGTTTTGCCTTACTGGATAGGCGTAGCATGAAATTCAATTTCTAGCTTATTCGTCTACAGTGTAAGAGAAAAGGAAGCCACGATTAAAACATTCTTCTAGTAATCAAGCAATGATTTCAAAGCGTCACCTACTTTCTCGGCATTAGGTAATAATGCTGCTTCTAGCGTGCTATGAAGTGGAATTGCTGGTGTATCTACTGATCCTACAACAGATACCGGAGCATCAAGGTGCTCGAAGCACTCGCGTTGGATCTTTCCTGCCAATCCTTGAGTGAAAGAAGCTTCAATGGATTCCTCTGTTACCAGCATCACCTTGTTGTGACGTTTTGCTGCATCGTAGATCGCTTCTTCATCAACTGGACTCAATGATCTTAGATCTATGATCTCAACCTTTCCTGGATGATTTTTAGCCGCTTCATTTGTCCAGTATACTCCTCGACCATATGTTATAACAGCAACACTTTCACCTGCATCAATTTTAGCTTGATCTGCAGCCAATGCCTGACGTGCCTTTCCAATTGGAACCACGTAATCTTCGTCTGGCTCAACGCTCATAGCGCCTTCTGTTCCTTTGATCTTTGACCAATATAATCCTTTGTGCTCTAGTATAACAACTGGGTTCGGGTCGTAATAGGCAGCTTTCATAAGTCCTTTGAGGTCAGCGCCAGTCGAAGGATATACAACTTTGATTCCTCTGATATTGGTTACAACTGACTCAACGCTTGACGAGTGATAAGGCCCACCTGAACCATAAGCTCCGATCGGAACTCTGATCACCGCACTTACAGGCCATTTTCCATTCGATAAATAGTAACTTCTACTTAATTCCGTAAAGAGCTGATTCAATCCTGGCCATATATAATCGGCAAACTGGACTTCAACGATAGGTTTTAGCCCTACAGCAGACATTCCTACAGTACTACCAATAATGAAAGCTTCTTGTATAGGTGTATTAAATACTCGGTTATCCCCGAAAGATTTAGCCAAAGTAGCTGCCTCTCTAAATACACCTCCTAATCGTCCACCAACATCCTGTCCATATAATAAAGCTTCAGGATGCTTTGACATCAATTCACGAACTGCAAAAAGTGCGCAGTCAACCATTACGGTCTTTTGTTTTCCTTTTGGATTTCGCTCACCTTTTTCTTCTGTGATCGGTGTTTCTGCAAAATAGTGATCTGTGATCGATTCTGGAGTTGGGTCCTCTGCAGCTTGCGCTTTTTCATAGATCTCATCTACTTCAGCTTTCATTTTAGATTCGAAGTTGATCAGATCAGCTTCGTCAATTCCTGCCTTTCGAGCGAGGTCTTTGATCTTTGGATAGGGATCTCTTTTTCCGTGCTCATCAAGATCATCTCGGTACCATTCTTTACGAACACCAGATGTGTGATGTCCAAGCAGAGGAACTTTTGCATGGATTAAAAATGGTCTTCTTTCTTTTCGGATCGTGTTAAGCACCTTTTGAACCGCCTCGTATGATGCTTCAAAGTCACTTCCGTCAATTGAAACAACTTCAATTCCTTTGAACCCTTTTGCATAATGAGCAATATCCTGAGCTCTTGTTTCTTCAGCATTCGCGGAAATATCCCATTCATTATCCTGAACCAAATAGAGGATAGGGAATTGTTTCAGCGCAGCCATTTGAAGTGCTTCAGAGAATTCTCCCTCAGTACATGCCGCATCTCCAATCGAACATACGGTTACTGGGTTTTCACCATTATAGTCTTCTGCAAGTCCTTCTTTTTCTTTGTACTGCATCCCCATTGCAACCCCTGTTGTTGGAATAGCCTGCATTCCAGTGGCAGAAGATTGATGTGGGATCTTCGGCATATCATCTCTTCGCAATGATGGATGAGAATAATAGGTTCTACCTCCTGAAAATGGTTCGTCTTTTTTAGCAAAAATGTGCAGCATTAATTCATATGGAGTGATTCCGATACCTAAAAGGATACTGTCATCTCTGTAATATGGAGCTACGTAATCCTGAGGTTTTAATTGCATCCCCAGTGCTAATTGAATAGCTTCGTGACCCCGAGAAGTTGCGTGAACATATTTACTCGTTACTTCCTTATGTGCTTCATATTTCTCAGCTAATGTCTTAGCTGTGCACATAAGTTCAAATCCTTTTTGGATGATCGATTTGTCCAGTTTGACTTTTGAAGTCTTTTCTTTAGTAGCCGCTTTTGCCATAAAGTCGAAAAATTTTTAGGAGTGCTAATGTACGAAAAATCTAGCGCTTCTCTAAGGTTAAGAGAAGATATAACAAGTTAATTTCAATTTGTTTTTTAGTGAAATCCTTAACTCTTACTTTCGTCTGGCACGCAACAGATGTCCATAAAACATGTACTTGCCTGTTTTGGTTTTCATCCATAGCTCTTGCAACGAAAACTGTTCGAACAAGGGGTTTACATGTCCCGCAATTGTCTTAAGATCGACTTTCGGAGAATATGTATTCAAGATAAGTATTCCTCTATTTTCAAGTAATCGATGTGCAACACTGATCAGCTTTGGTAGCTGGTCTTCGATCTTCCATTTCTCTTTTTTTGCGCCAATTCCCCAGGCTGGTGGATCCATCACAACCACTTTGTACTTGTTGCCTCGCTTGACTTCACGTTCTGCGAATTTCAACGCGTCTTCATGAACCCATCTGATTCCATCCAGTTCAGAGGCTTCCATGTTTTTTCTTGCCCAGGTGATCAATTGTTTAACTGAATCAACATGCGTTACATCAGCCCCACACGCTTTACCGACTATAGATGCAGCACCAGTATAAGCAAACAGATTTAGCATTTTGTCGCCTTCAGAAATATGTTGCTTGAGATAATCCCAATTTGTCCGTTGTTCCGGGAAGATTCCTAGGTGTTTGAATTTTGTCGGTTCGAGCAAAAAAGTTAGTTCGTTGTATTTTATTGACCAGGAATCTTTAACATTTTTGGAGCTAATAGATTTCCATTTTCCCGATTTCTTTCCAGTCTCTTCAAAAACGAGATCAGCTTTATTTTCCCACTGATCAAATGGAAGTTCTGATCTAAAATAAGCTTGTCGCTCTGGTCGTATGGTGATGACATCACCCCATCGTTCCAATTTTTTATTTCCGCCAGCGTCAATTAGCTCGTAATCTTTCCAGCCTGTTGTAAAGAGTTTGTTGTCATCACTCATCTTCCGACCCTTTCTTTTCGATTGTTTGATCAACAAGTTTCAGTTCATTGTAAAACTCCTCTCCAAACTCTTTTGTAAGTGGTTCCTTGAGAAATTGATATACTTTCAAATTCAATCGTTCACCGCACGCACATGCAGGTTTACATATATCTATCTCTTCATAATTCAGAGCAGTGAAGCTCTTATATTTTTTAACCCTTACTGGAAATAACTCACAAGAAATGGGTTTCTTCCAATCGATCTTTTTATCTCGGTAGGCTTGCTCTATGCTGCATTTTGCAGTTCCGTCTTCATCGAAGTTCGCAAATGCGCAGGCTTTTCTATCTACAAGTGTGGTAACAGGTTCATTGAATCTGTCGTTGTAGAAAACACCTTGTTCCTCAACAGCCGCAATACCTTTTTCGGTCATGTAAGGTTTTACGGTTTCGTACACAGACTTTAGCTTATCTATCTCTTCAGCTTTTAATGGTGCTCCGTCATCCCCTTCAACACAACAGGCTCCTTTGCATGCGGACAGATCGCACACAAATTTTTCCGAAAAAAGGTCGGAGCTAATTAGCTTATCATTTATTTCTACTAACATATATGCTACAAAAGTAATGAATTCACAGGGATACTTTTCCTTTCGAACGATCTGTTTAACTTCATTCTAAGAAATAAAATTGAAGGTCATTTATGATATAAAACCTTTAATTCTTTATATTTTAGTGGAATAATAAAAAGCCAAATAAAAATGATCAAGATGAAACGTACAATTTTTGCATTTGCACTACTATCAGCAGCTTTGGTTAGCTGTAATTATCAAGAAGAGAAAGAAAAAGATACAGATATTGAGGTAAAAGATATTCAGAACTGTGTTTACACTTACAATCCTGATAAGACAGATCTAAACTTTACGGCATATAAGTTTATTCGTAAAGCTGGAGTTGGGGGAACTTTTACAGGACTTCAAGTTGAAGGTGAACTTTCTGGTGCAGTTCCAAAAGATATTTTAGAAAGCTTAAGTTTCTCTATTCCTACTTCAACGGTAGAAACAAATAATATGGACCGAAATAAAAAGATCGATTCTCTATTCTTTGGAAGCTTTTCTGGTTCGCCAATGATCACTGGTTCAGTGGTTAAACTTGATGAAGCTTCAGGGATGGCTACATTGGAGATAACAATGAACGAAATATCTAAAAATATTGAAGGGAAATACGAGCTTGATGATGCCAAGTTTAGCTTCTCTACAGATATTAACGTGAATGAGTGGAACGCTCAGGAAGGGATTGAAAAACTAAATGAAGCTTGCTACGATCTTCATACCGATGTTGAAAATGGTGATACAGTTTCCAAACTATGGCCAGATGTGACATTGGAATTTGAGACCGTTCTCGATAAGAAATGTGATTAATTCAAAATAACTATCTCAAAAAGCCAGGTGAAAGCCTGGCTTTTTTATTGGTATCAAATAAATATTGGAGAATAATAATAATTTTGTACGTTTTGAGTTATTAGTATCCAGGTAAATTAATTTATGAAGCGTATTTCAACATCAATGGCAGGCGGCTTTTTAGCTATTGTGACCTTTGTGATCATATTGTTCGCGTGTTCCACTGAGAAAAACACCTTCATAAACCGTACTTATCATAGTACAACCGCCCGATATAATGGATATTTCAATGCTAAGGAACTGGTTCGTCAAGGACTAGAGGATTATCGGGAAAGTTATCGAGAGGATTTTAATCAGATATTACCTATAGAATTACTTCCAAATGAGGAAGATGTTACCGAATTCTATCCTATTGTTGACACTGCGATCTCAAAATGTCAAAAGGTTATTTCAAAGCATAGTATGCCGACAGCATCAAAGCCCTCTCAAAAGAAAACGGAGTATGCTAATTGGATCGATCAAAACTGGTTAATGATCGGACGTTCGAATTATATTCGAAGAGACTATGAAAAAGCCTTGAAAAACTTTGAATACGTTCGTAAGTTTTATGAGGGTAGATCAAGTACCTATACCGGTCAGTTGTGGGAAGCTAAAACCCAGATCAAACTTGGCGATCTTACTGAGGCGGGAAGAACACTTCAAAAGCTAGATCAACGAGTTCAAATTCGTCTAACTGAACAGAAGGACAAAAAGTCGAAATCTAAGATCCTAAGGAAAAAAGAAAAAGATGAAGACGAATCACCTGAGCTTCCAAAAGATTTCGAGTTTGAATTAGCCAAAGTTAAAGCGATGCTGGCGCTGGAAAAAGAAGAATATAAAAAAGCAACAAAATCACTTCAAGATGCATTAAAAAAGGCTCGTAAAAAAGATGATAAGGCAAGAATCGCTTTTATTATCGGTCAGTTAATGCAAAAGCAAAATAATCCTGAGGCTCGAAATTTCTATACGTTGTCGATCCGAAAAAACGCTCCTTTTGAAATGAGTTTTAACGCCCGTATCAACCGAGCTGTTGTCAGTGACCTGGATGATGATCAAATGATCAAAGAATTGGAAGACATGGCCAAAGAGGAGAAGTATCTTGAATTCAGAGATCAGATCTACTACGCCATGGCACAAGTTGAACTGGGTAGAAACCAAGTTGATGAAGCAAAGAAGGATCTTTCCAGTTCAGTGTTCTTTTCATTGAACAACCCAAGACAAAAAGGGGTGAGCTACGAAAAATTAGGTGATCTTTCCTTTCAGGAGAAAAACTACGTTTACGCTCAGAAATACTATGATAGCTCGGCACAAGTAATTCCAGATACTTACCATAATGCAGAAGCAATCAGAAATAAAGCTGAAAAACTTGCTGACCTTGTTGATTACATCGATTTGATCGCTTTCGAGGACAGTGTACAACGAATTGCGCAAATGGATGAAAAATCACGAGATAAGTTCTTGAAAGATGTTGTCAAACAGTTGAAAGAGGAAGAAGAGGAGCGAAAAAGAAGAGAAGCTGAGAAAGCTGCAAAAATGAGAGAACTTCAACAGTCTTACATGGCTCAGAATCAAGGTAGAGGTAACAAATGGTACTTTTCTAATCCTAAGGCAATGCAAGAAGGGGTAGAGGAGTTTAGAAGAATTTGGGGGCAACGAGAGAATGAGGATTATTGGCGACTCTCCAACAAACCATCACACTATTCAGAAAGTATGAATGATCTGAGTGATACAACAACTGTTCAGGACTCTACTGAAAATAATTTGGATTCGGAGGATATTGCTATTGAGGATCTAACGCCTGAAATATTGATGAAGGATATTCCACTTTCAGATTCTGCAATGGACAAGAGTAATGAACGCTTGTTAGAAGCGCTATACAATTCTGGGATGATTTATAAGGAGCAGCTGGATGAGGTCGATATGGGAGTTGATCAGTTCAAACGAGTGCTGGAAAAAGACATTGAGAACAAACATAATCTGTTATCAGCTTTTCAGCTTTACAAAGTGTATGATGAGAGAAATTCAGCTTCAAAAACAGAATATGAATCGTACATTTTGAATAATTATCCGAATTCGGATTATGCTAACTACCTGCGCGATCCTGACTATTTCATAAAGAAGAAAGAACGTGATGCATTAGCTCAAAAGGAATACTTGAAGTCTGTTGAGCGTTTCGAAAGAGGATTGTTTTACCCGGTGATCTTAAAAGCGAAGAAGGTCATAGCTGAAGAACCCGATAACGTGTATCGCAAAGAATACTTCCTGCTTCAGGCGATGGCCATGGGGCACATCAATAAAGATAAAACGTCTTTACTTCCTGTTTTAAATCAGGCGATAGAAGAATACCCGGATACACGAGTGGCAGAAAGGTCTCAAGAAATGATCGACTTGATCAATAATGGTGTTCCGCCATTCGAGCCATTCTCTTCGGATGCCTCTGGACTGTTTAAGAAATCAAAAAAAGATGAGTTTTTTGTACTGCTCAAATTAGACAAAGGTGAAAGTATTAATGATGCCTCGAGAAGAGTTGATAACTTTAATAAAGAATTCTTTAGCCGAGCTAGACTTGAAACTAAATCACAGATCTACGATAAGGATGTAACCTTTATTAAGTCTGGTACGTTCTCATCACAAGAAGCAGCGAAAAATTATATTAAGGATTTTAAGAAAACGCGCAAGCATCTGGGTGATCTGAGAACAAACGAGATCTTGTTCATTTCACAAGATAATTTTAAAACGATGCTGCGAGAAAAAGCACTGGATCCTTACACTGCTTTTTTTGAGGATAATTATTAAATATTGAGCGATGTTCAAAGGAGAGAAGAATAAGGCGAATGTTGATAGTCCAGAACGATTGAACCGTCTTGTGAGCGGAACCAAATTAGATGGTGATCTATCTACGGAAAGTAGTATTCGAGTTGATGGAACTATCAAGGGAGATCTGAAATGTAACGGTAAACTTGTATTGGGCGTAGAAGGGAACATTGTAGGGAATGTTGTTACCACACAGGCTGAAATTGAAGGTAATGTAGAAGGAGATATTCAAGTTGAAGACCTTCTGATTTTACAAAAGACTGCTGTCGTAAAAGGTGCAATTCAAACGACAAGGTTGATCATTGAAGATGGTGCGCAAATTGGAGGAAATGTTCAAACTGGAGATCTTCCGAAAGTATCAAACACAGGAAAAGCTCCTTCCAAAAACGGTCAGCCAGATCCATCTCCCGCTCAAGACGAGTCGGATGTAGTCTATTAATGACAAAGCCAGATAATACGAAAGAGCGATTGAAGAATTATTTAAAATTCTCTACAATTGCTATTCAGATGGGTGTGTTAATCACAGCAGCAGCTCTTGGCGGAGACTGGCTGGATGATGCTCAACAAAATGAATTCCCTGTTTGGACTTTGATACTCACGCTTATCGCTATTTTTGCATCACTTTATCAAATAATCAGAGAGGTTATAAAAATGGGAAAAGATGATTAAAGATAACTTGATCTATACCCTTTACATTGCAGTGTTGGCGGTCATTCATTTATTACTTTCCAAAGGAATTGATATGATCATTATAAATCGACCAGCTCTCGGGTGCTATTTCGTTCTGGTTATTTTGAGCTTTATGGGAAACACTGTGTTTTCATTACAGACGCGTTCTTCAAATATCGAATTTCCGCAGGCATTCATGATCGTAACTACACTTCAATTGCTTGGCGCGATGAGTTTTGCAGCTTATTTAAGATATACGATTGTCGATGATATGAAAACGATCGTGCTACAATTTGTGGCAGCTTTCATATTGTTTTTGATCTTCCAATCGATTTATCTGATCAAAACCAAAGCCAAAAAATAGGTAACTGAATACTTAAGCTCTGATCTCTGACAAAACTCCATCCCAAAGTTTAGCCCTTAATTCCAGTGCTTTTTTTACAGCGGTTTCTGCTTCTTTCCATTTTTCTTCATCGTCTCCACATAAAATTGAAGTCATGCGCTGAGCAAGCTCGCTGTGATGTCCACCATCAACTTCAATATGTCGTTCTAAATAATACTTGAAAGCCCCAACTTCTGCTTCAGGATCTTCAAATAACTTCTCAACGATTGAAAGGAACATTTCAGGAATAAGGTCTTCTCTCCCAAAGGTGAAAACCGCTGCTTTTACATGGATTGGTTGATTTAAAGCAACATCCAGAGTGTATTTTACTAATTCTCGAACTGATTCAGGCGTTCCAACAGTTTCAAATGCTTCATCAGTTGAAGTTGATTGTTGCAGAAGGTCAAGAAAAGAATTGATCTCTTTTCTATTTGCATCAACCTCTTTCATGGCGTCTAAATACATCTCAAAATGACTTTTTCGCTGACCATTTTGATCAACATCAGATTCCTCATCGATCACAATTTCATTGATAAGGTAACGCGTATCTGCATTTCCTTTAGGATACCAGGGGGTAGTGGTACACGTAAGCTCATTCTGAAGTGATTTTAGTAAGGTCATAAAATCCCAAACAGCATATACATGGTGACGCATGAAAATAGCGAGATGTTCTGAGCTTTTAATTGAGCCATACAGCTCATGCTCTACTACATTTTTTCTTTCTCGTTCAAACGAAGCATTCAAAGCTTCTATACTTGTCATTGCAGTTTCCATATTACAAAATTATTCATTCGTGTTGTACGGTACTTCTTTAGGTCGATCAAGTTTCTTTAAAAAAAGTTGATTTGTCAATCTTCGCTAAATAATAGTCAATATTCCTTTTATTACGAGTACAGCACCACTAACGACCATAATGATCAACACAAATCTTAAAAAGAGTACCTCACTGATCCTAACTACGATCTTCTTTCCTATAATATTTCCGATAGTTGCACCAATACCTAAACAAGTACCATACAAGATCATTTCTTTAGTGAGTAATCCCCAAGATGAATATCCAATGAGCTGAAACAGCCCCATAAAAAATGAATTCGCTGTTTTTGTTCCGATCATCATTTCTTTGGAAAGCTTTAGGTTGAGGTAGAATGGGTTTTGGACGGGTCCCATTCCGCCTGTAAATGTTCCAACGAGCGATACGATTAGTCCAATGGGAATGAAATAGATCCTTTTCATTGGGAAAGAGCTTTTTTTCTTCCCGTATTTATATTGGATCAGCGTACTGATGAGAAATAATCCGATCAAGATCTGAAGCCAAACAATAGGTGATTTTTTAAAAAAGTAAGCCGCTATAAAACTTCCTGTTGCTGAAGCTGGTAAATAATAGAGTACTATGCGCCAGTCGATGGTTTTACGAAATAGCCAGAAACGTGATGGTCGACCTATAAATGCACCTAGATTTACAATTGGCGCAACAGCTTGAGTTCCCACAATGGCGCTGACACCTGGTATTGTCATTAGTGCACCTCCACCGGCACCAACGGTTGAAATAATATATGCAACTCCTCCAAGAAGAATCAGAAGTAAGGCATAAACCCAATTTGTTATAAACAGGGAAAAGAATTCTTCCACGGCGTTTTAGGCACCTTTTATTTTGTTGATAAGATTAGTTGTTGAGAAGCCCTCTTCGAGATCGATCGTTTTAACCGTCCCTCCATTTTCAAGTACCTGCTCTGAACCAACAATGAACTTCTTAGATTTTTCGTCTCTTTCATTTTCGTCGTAGTCAGCTCCTTTAACAAGTATACTTGGATTGAGTTGCGATATCAATTCTTCAGGAGTATCATTGTCGAATAGAATGATCATATCTACAAATTCTAAAGATGCAAGTACGAGTGCTCTGGAATCTTCATCATTTATGGGGCGATCTTCACCTTTGTTTTGTCTTCTTACACTGTCATCAGAATTTAAACCTACAACCAGAAAATCTCCGAGTGTTGCGGCTTTTCCAAGGTAAGTAACGTGACCTCGGTGCAAAATGTCAAAGCAGCCATTTGTGAATACCACCTCATGATCTGTATCTCTCCATGAGTTTACGATCGTTGAAGCTTCCTCTTGTGAAACGATCTTATGCTGTATCTTTTCCCACTTTGTCATGCTTTTCTTTTTTGTAATTACGAGGAATGAAGATCAATGAAATGAGTCCCAACAATATCATTAAGAGTGTTTGAGAAAGCCAAATGATCATCCCTAAAGCTTTTCCAATACCCTCTGATTCTTGCACAGAATCAAACGTGTCTCCAATATAGAAAGTAACAACAACCCCTACTAAATATGGGTATGCTCCAATTCCTCCGTTGGTAAAAATTATTCCTAATGTTCCTGCTATGTATCCAATTAGAATACCTCCAAGTGGAAAATCTGAAGTTGTGTCGAATGCAAAGAAACAGATTCCAAAAAATGTAAAGTACAGTATCCAGATCAGCAGAGTTTGTGAAATGAATTTCCAAGGATGTTTAGTTTTAAATACAGAAAGAATACCGGCAAAAATATCCCTCACAAATTGTTTGAACTTATCTCGAAACACAGCTACTTTCCACCATAGAACTGCGAACAACAGTATCCCTCCAATGATCACCGAAAGGAAGACCTCCATAAAGTAACTTTCACCTTCACCGCTCGTTGAGTTTTCAGAGAGCTGGTCCATGACACCTTGAAGGTCGTCGAAATTCAATATAAGAGCTGCTATAACTGTTATTCCCAGCATTACGAGATCGAAAACACGTTCGCCGATGATCGTCCCAAATGAACGCGAGAAAGGAATTTTATCTGTTTGATAAAGCATTGCTGCACGGGTAGCTTCTCCGGCTCTTGGGATAAGTAAGTTTACAATATACCCGATCATTAATGCATGATATCTATGCCAGAACTTGGGAGTGTAGCCAATAGGCTCAAGTGCATATTTCCAACGGTATGCTCTGATCACATGACTGAGGAAACCCAGGAAAACAGATAGAAGGATCCAGAAATAATCAGCTTCTTCTATAGCTTTAAAAAAAACGTTTTTCGTATCCTCATCCATCGCTGAATAAAAGTGCCATAACAAGTAAACGCCAATAGCCAAAGGCACAATTACTTTCAACACTGAGAATATGTTTTTTTTTGAATTCTTACTCAAAATGATTCTAATTATTCTGTGTGAACACAGAGGACGAAAATAAGATTTTCTGTTCACTTGATCACTATTCAGTGTGCTAAAAGGGCATATATAATTCTCAACATGAATTACTAACATTTAAGGGCTAACAACTCGATCGGCAGCACCTGAATTTACCATCCAATTCGTTGTAACTTTACTAGTTGGTAATTAAAACACACGAAATGGATTTAACCGCTCCGAAGACAATACAAGAGCTAGCCTCTTTCCTCGAATGTGAATTTCGTGGTGATCCGCAGCACGAGATTACTGGATTCAATGAGATCCATAGAGTTAGAAAAGGTGATCTGGTTTTTGTTGATCATCCAAAATACTATGATAAAGCGCTTAACAGCGAAGCGACAACCATACTAATTGATAAGGAAGTGGAATTTCCTGATGGAAAAGCAATTCTCATTTCTGAAAAACCCTTTGATGACTTTAACAAACTAACGCGGCACTTTGAACCATTCAAGATCATTAATGGACCAAAAGGAGAGAATACCTACATTCACGGAACTGCTCAGATCTTTCCGAATGTGACTTTGGGAAACAATGTTAAGATCGGAAAGAATGTGACTATATTTCCAGGTGTTGTGATCATGGACCGCACAACCATTGAGGATAATGTTGTGATCGGTGCTAACTCTGTTATTGGGCATAATGCTTTTTATTACAAAAAGAAAAGTGATGGTTACGATCGAATGCATACGTGTGGAGGTGTTATCATCAAGAAAAACGCCGAGCTAGGTTCATTATGCAGTATAGATGCTGGAGTAACAGATTACACCATAATAGGTGAGGGAACAAAGCTAGACAATCAAGTTCATGTTGGTCATGATACGGTGATCGGAAAAAACTGTTTATTAGCAGCAAATGTTGGCTTAGCTGGTTGTGTTGAAGTTCAGGATAATGTAACGCTTTGGGGACAGGTCGGCTGCGCCAGTGATGTTGTGATCGGAGAGAATACAGTTGTTCTTGCACAGTCAGGAATTTCCAAGAGTTTGGCTGGAGGCAAGACATATTTTGGAAGTCCAGCTAAGGATATTCGTTTGGTTTATCGGGAGATGGCAGCTATTAGAAAGCTTCCTGAGATTCTAGAAAACATGTAGAACCATGAAAGATGCGCGCATTCAACAACTAGAGAATCAACTAAAGTTGAAAGACTTTAAGTTGAATTCTTTACTTGAGATCACGAATGGCATCAACACGAATGAGTCGGTTGAACACCTGATCTCTATTTTCGAGTTTATTCTAAAGGAACAATTGGGATTAGATAAGTTTATCCTTTTCAATAAACAGGCGTCTTGGCAATATTTACTCAAAGTTGGTGTCAAGGGTCGAATTAAAAGTCTAGATGTAGAGCGTGATCTATTCCGATTCAAGGATATTACGGTAATCGAATCTTCTCATATTGAAGAGTTGAATGAGTTTGACATAATCATACCAGTTTACCATAAGGAAGAGCCGCTTGCATTTCTCTTGATCAAGAGTCCTGAGGATAGTAAAGATGATGATCAGCACATGAATGCTTCGCTGCCTAATTTATCTTTTATCCAAACGTTGACCAATATTATTGTAGTGGCCATCGAGAATAAGCGAATGGCTAAAATGGGCATCAAACAGGAGCGAATAAAGAAAGAGTTAGAAGTTGCTTCTGAAATGCAAAAGCTATTATTTCCGGATGATCTTCCTTCTGACCGAAGACTGGACCTCGCAGCAACATATAAGGCACGTCATGAAGTTGGAGGTGACTATTATGACTTTATCCGTTTGAACGATGATGAATTTATCATTTGTATTGCAGATGTATCTGGAAAAGGAATTAGCGCTGCTATGCTCATGGCTAACTTCCAGGCGACGATACGTACATTATTAAACTATCAGAAGTTTGAGCTTGATTTCTTACTTCAGGAGTTGAATAAAAAGGTTATGACAAGCGCCAAAGGTGAGAAATTCATAACTTTCTTTATTGGTAAATACAATTCGAAGACAAGATCAATGCATTACATTAATGCTGGACATAATCACCCCGTTCTGACCAATGGTAGAAAAGCAAAGTTCTTGGACAAAGGATCTGTTGGCTTAGGAATGCTGGATGAACTACCTTTCATTGAGTCTGATGAGGTTTATATAGAACCTAATTCAACGTTAATTCTGTATACAGATGGAGTAGTAGAATTAATGGATAAGGATGGGAACTATTTTGAAACAGATCGCTTGATCAAATTAGTCCATAGTTTTTATCCTCTGAAAATGGAGGACATGAACAACCTGATCTTTTCCAAGTTAGATGAGTTCAGGGGTAAAGAAGACCTTGTGGATGACACAGCCATCTTCAGTTGTAGGATCTTTTAATTTACCTCGAAAATTGGTGTATAAGAAGCAGGTACTTTTGTTGTTAGTACCCAGTTTGGAATCGTAGTCGTTCCCTCACAGTAATCACACTCAGTTATCGTTACAGTATATGTAACAGTTTGTCCGGCATCATTTGCAGATACATTTCGGTTATAACCTGAGCTACATGATGCAGTGGTAGGAAGGGCGAAAACAGAATATTTTGAAAAATCTACAGGTTCGTATGTCACACCTTCATCAAAACTTACTTCGATTTCAGTATCGTACTCGTTAGCTGCACTAATAAACTGAGGCCCAGAAACTGTGGTTTTTATTACACGAACTATCGCATCCTTTTTAACCATCCCATTCAATTCATTCTTTGGCTCACATTTGTTACATCCTGCGAATGCAAGAGCCAAAACGAAAACTATCATTAATGCAAGTGTGCTTTTCATATTACTAAGTAGTTTTAGCAAAAATACTACGTTTTTTTCCTAAGTTCAAAATTTTGACCTAAATATACCTTTCGAACTTGTTCGTCCTCAGCTAATTCCTCTGCTGTGCCTGCTTTTAGAATGCTTCCTTCGAATAATAAGTAAGCCCGGTCAGTAATAGATAATGTCTCCTGAACATTATGATCAGTGATCAAAATTCCAATATTTCTTGTCTTTAATTCTGCTACGATAGACTGAATATCTTCAACTGCAATAGGATCTACTCCGGCAAAAGGTTCATCTAGCAAAACAAACTTTGGATCAGTAGCAAGTGCTCGGGCAATTTCAGTTCTTCGTTTTTCACCTCCTGAAAGTGCTGCTCCTTTATTTTTTCGAACATGATTCAATCCAAATTCAGAGATAAGCTTTTCTAGTTTTTCATGACGCTCAGCTTTATTGAGTTTGGTCATTTCCAGAATCGCCATGATGTTATCCTCAACACTCAGTTTTCGAAACACTGAAACTTCTTGAGGCAAATAACCCACTCCTAATTGAGAACGACGATACATCGGTAGTTTAGTGATATTGTCATCATCGAGATGAACCGTTCCTTCATCTGGAGACACAAGTCCAACGATCATATAAAAAGATGTCGTTTTTCCTGCTCCATTTGGTCCAAGGAGTCCAACGATTTCACCTTGATTCACTTCAATACTAACACCTTTAACGACTTTACGCCCTCTGTAAGACTTGGATATGTTATCTGTATGAAGTTTCATGATCTACTTTAAATCTTGGTAAAATTAATATTCCAACCACAATAACGCTTGAATTCAATCAATATTCTAGAAGCGTATAGTGAATTTACCTCGTATGGATACTGGTGGAACACCTGAATCTCGATGTGTTGCTCTCCAAACCGCATCAAACCTGAAAATTTTAAATATGTTCTCTATTCCGAGTGAAGTTTCTACGTAAGGAAGGTTACCAAATTCTCTTGTTGCATCGGGAAGTAACATCGTTTCAGTTTGTCTATCAGATAATGTACCCCAAACACTTTTTCCAGTCGCAACGAATCTCCATTTTAATTTTCTAACGAGTGGAATTCTGTCAAAGATCAGTCCATTAAAGTGATGTTCTAAACTTGCACCAACATATCGATCTGATATGAATTCAAAGAAGTTCATACGGTTGTGCGCATGAGCCTGGAACCAATATGTTTGAGAACCCTCATGTATTTTTAAAAATGGATATGCCGCAGTCCCAAAAATATAACCTCCATAGATCTGGTAATTCAATTTCCCAAAGATCCCGATCTTCGGACTATGCTCCATACTAAACTCAAGTTTTTGATACTCATAGTCAGAACCAAATACGCCTTTGATTCCTGCAACACCTCTTAATGTGAAGATTGGATACTTCGAACCTAAAGATATCCTATCAAAAGATCCTGAGAGAAACTCTTCATTTTTGGCGTACCTGATTTCTAAAAACGTTTCGAATGTACTGATCTTGTCTATTGTTGAGTTGGTGCCATCCGTTTGAGGAACTCTATAGTTTGCTTCTCCTTTAGATTCAAGTTCTTTCCAGTCTGCACCTGTGGAAATAATAAAACTCTTTCCAAAGTCTTTTTCAAATGTACCTCCGATCTTCTCAACAAACGTCAATTGATTCAAAGGCTGCGTTCTAAAAAATGAACCTAATGCTGCATCAACATCGGCTGCGTTCTCTCCAAGTCCGAGTTGTGTTAGATCGTAATCATAATACAAATTCAGCATTCCTCTCTTCTTCGGAGTGACGTTGAACCTCAGTTTTCCACCGTACTTAAATTTTTCATCTAAATAACCGTAAGCTAATTTCCCGGATAACTCTATTCTGCGACTAAAATCATTAGAAGTTCTTAATTGAAGTTGATTTCGAAAACCTTCAACTTGATTAAAGCTAAAAAGGCTCTGAATATTTCCCACTTCTATTTTTCCAATCGGATAGAAACCAGTTGTGGCTAAATAGGTTAGGTTTTTAAATGCGTTGAAAATCGGGACCTCATTCAAAGAGTCAATCATGGCATCGATGTTTCTTTCCTGAGTATTCAAAGGGAAATGCCTTCTCGCTCTCCAATATTCAGGGGATCTTTGATCCGCGCTGTCTAATACCACAACGTTTTCATTCGCACGGTAGAAACTTGGTTCATACGGTGTGTTTATGACAAAATTCTTTCGACTCGTTAATTTACGTCCGAAAAAGCCAACCACTTTCGACTTTCGGGTAACTTTCAAATCAACGATCAATTTATCTAACGTTAGCATCCATACTTCTCGCTCTACCTGATCGAATTTTTGTTCTAAATAAAAGCCGTTTACATAGTTGATGTTTGCATCTTCTGCTACGTCCGCCGTCCATTGCTTTACAGCGTAAGTTGTGTCGTGTATCCACATGCTACCGTTGAACGTCAGATCTCCCTTTCTCTTCGGAACAAATTTCATTTTATAACACCATTGATTATCAATGAATGCACTGTCTTCCATGTAGAACTTATAGAATCCCATTGCGAAATCAGCTATCGGACTTATGAATGATTTATCAAAGATTCCTATGTAATTATCGTAGACATTAATATCCTGATACATCTCTCCAAGAAACTGGTTAACCTCAACGTTTTGAATTCCTGTAATGCGCGAAGCTTTAACTACCTCTTTTTTCTTTTTCGGGTTAGTACGATAATAGAAATCAGAGATTGACTCAGTCAACAATAAAGGTAAATACTTCCCGCCACCAACAGTATCGAGATAATCCATTACTACATCAAGACTTTGAACGATTTTCCGATCTTCAAACTTCTCTCCAAGGTTGTTGAGGTCAAGCTGGATCTTATTGTAAGTTTCGTACTCATATGCCCCAAGCTTTTCTTTATTATTTATCGGCTTATTTCTTACGATGCGACGATGCAGAATAGTCGATGGTTTTTCAGTTGGAGCCTTGATAACAACCTCATCAATATCCTGAGTGACAGTACCTAGTCTAAAGTTCAAAACCTGAGCTTGGTCCTTAACAACACTCACGGTTTGAGATTGATATCCAGAAGCCCTTACAACAAGCGAGTCGGTTGCATAGTATGTAGAGATCTCGTAGTTCCCGTCAAAATCTGTTTCTGTACCTATCTTAGAATTTTGAAAAAATACGCTTGCGAAAGGGATGGGTTCGCCAGTTTCATTGTCAGTAACCTGACCCGAAACACCTGTCTTCTGCGCATGTGAAGTCAGGCTTATAAGCAATATAAGAATAGCGAACAATCTCATCGTCACTAAAATAGTGATTCTAATACTTTCAAAATTGCCTGATGGATAAAATTTGTCAAAAGTTATCTACGCTCCGCTTTTCGACGTTTGCGCTCTACCCGTGCACTGATCAATATTCCAATCTCATAGAGGATTATAATCGGCACAGAAACAATGACTTGACTGATGAAATCGGGTGGAGTGATCAACGCAGAAAGGATGAGAACCCCGACTATAGAGTGTTTTCTATATTTCCTTAAAAATGCTGGTGTCAAGATCCCGATCTTGGTCAAGATGTATACGACAATAGGCAATAAAAACAGAAGTCCAGTGAAAATAACACTCGAAATGATTAGCGACATAAATGAGCCGATCATCCAGATGTTTTCGAATTCTTCCGATAATGAGAAGTAGCCAAAAAACTGGATACATAATGGAGCAACAACAAGGTAGCCAAAAACCACTCCTATAAAGAACAAGATCGTTACAAAGAATGTAATCCCCCGAACAGCTGATTTTTCATTCTGCTTTAATCCTGGTTTTACAAAACTCCAAAGCTGATAAAAGACAAACGGGAAAGCAAGAATGAAACCTCCTACAAACGACATCATTAAGGCGTACGAAAATTGCGATCCAACTTTATTCGATTGGAATTTGATCGGAATATCCCCGATGCAAATATCCAGGTATTCGCACATGTAGTGAAATGAAATAAAGCTAGGTTTAGTCATGGATATGAAGATGTTGTTGATCACCCATTCCTTGATAAACCACATTCCAATTGCAAACACCAAAATGGCTATGACAGATTTGACTATTCTCCATCTTAGTTCCTCGAGGTGATCGAGGAAAGACATATCTTGCTCACCTGAACTCATTGTAAGGGCAAAAGTAATTTATTTTCTCTGCATTCGGGATGAAAACATGTCCGAAAATTAGATGGTTATTCTACTCCTCGATAATCGAGTAGTGTTACATGGCCATGCTTGAGTATCTCAATTCCGTTTCCAGTCCTTAGAGATAGTCTGTAAATGTATACTCCTTCTCTTGCAATTCTGGATGTAGGTTCCAACCTTCCGTCCCATCCCTCATTAGGATCAACAGTTTCGAAGATGGTTCTACCATATCGGTCGTAGATCTCAAAGGAGTAATCCTCGATTTTGTGTTGTCTTGTTTCCGGCTTGAATACAGGATTCTTTCCTCCTACTGTAAAAGCGTTTGGTACATATATCGTTGGTTCAATAACACCACACGCCTCGTTACTGAAACTAACTTCTTCAAGTCCAAGTGAGTTGCTGCCTTCGATCGCAGTTACGAAATAACAGATCTCACCATCATCAAAATCACCATATAGCGCAACAGTATCAGTGTATGTTCTTCTGTTTGCAGGTAATGTTGCAATTGGAGTTGGATCATAGTTGCCGTCGATAGCTCTGTACACTCTGTAGGCCTGTAAATTCCCAACAAACTCTTCGTAATGCGTCCATGTTAATACATGGGCCTCTGACTCTTGATCAGTGATCACACTCAAGTAGATCGTTTTGCCAATATTCGAAAAACCAAATGATTGTCCGCATGTGTCAATGACTTCGGTTCTGTAAGTGTAAGATCTTCTTGTGACTTCAGCTTCTTCATCTACGAAAACGATCTCATCACTTATGACAGGCTGAACATCGATCTCTTCGAAAGCATTGATCGAAGGCTCATAACGTTCCAGTCGAACCTCGGAAGCTCCTCCATCCAGAGCAAGTCTATGCTTAATTACCGCTTCTTCATTTTCAACCGTTGCGACACTCAAATAAGAATGAGTCGGCCCTCCAGCATCAACAAATGATACAGTATCAACATTGGAAAAAGAGTATGTTATTCCATCATCATGATTGGTTTTGATGGCTATCAATACTTCGTCTCCTAAAGAAATAGGGATTTGATAAGCTGTTGCTTGAGTCGAACCATCAACACTCCATCCGAGGTTGTTTACGTTAGTGTAAACCTCATAATTCTGGATTCCAGAGAAACCTTCATAACCTGTCCAGTTTAGATCTATACTTCGTTCACAAATATTTAATTCAGCATTCAGGAAGTTCGTCGTGTGGGGAGGAGCTTTTGCGGATGTCTGATAAGTAGGAGGAACATTACTTGTAAAACATGAATCAAATGCTGCGATTGAGTATTGTATCGGACCATCTCCAGTAGGTGTAGAATGTGTGAAAGTTGTATTACCTGCTCCCCAGACCGTATCGATCTCTACTAAGTTTCCATTTCCATCAGTTTGATAAACCACGTACCCATAAGTGTCTGGCTGACCATTCTCATCCCATTCAATTGTAACGTCATTCGTATTTGTGTCTATATTTACAGAACTAATATTCGGAATATCAGGTACAATCATATCTTCGAAATCATCACCTTCAATATTACTTTCAAAGTCACATTGATCAGTAGGAAGAACTATTCTGTAGTTGAGGAATGCATCACAAATTGTAATGGTATCATTGTAATTCGTTGTTCCATATGGGACAGAATCAATTAAAGTCCATGTTCCTATGGGATACTCTCTGTAAATGTGGTAATAGTCGTTATATGATGATAGTTGAGCACTAGAAGGGTTGTTCCAGTCAAGAACTGCTTCTCCGTTTCCAGGATTGTTCAAGGTCAGAAAAATATTAGAGATAGTATCAGAGTTTTGTGCTGTGTTTCCATTACAGCCCGAGTTCACTGATACAAAATACTGATCTTCTACATTTCCACCTCCGGGAACAGTGAAAGTAGTTGTATTTATGTTGTTTATTATCCCTAGACTTCCAGAGTTCAAAGAGCTCACCTCATAGCTGTCAAATACCCCATTCGGGTCATTTACTTGTGACCATGAGATCAGAACATCATCGTTTTGATCAGTTGTAATACACTCTATTGTTGGGGCAGTAAGTACATCCTGGTTTTTAACAGTGATCGTAACCGTCACATATCTTACAGTAGGTATCGGACAATAATCATCTTGAATCTTGAAAACGAAAATGTAAGGAACTTCATTTTGAGCATTTCCATCAGCACCAATGAGATGATCACAACTCGTTTGCCATTCAACTCCTAATGAACTTCCGCTCACTCCAGTTGCCGAAGGGGCATTATTCAAAGTTGCACAAGGTGTTGTTGGGCATCCTGAATTAGGATCGACAAAATTAGCTCCATACATAAGTCCAGTAGAACTAATGGTATTGGTCTGCGCACTTCCGTCCTGAAGTGTTTCAATGTCAGTTGAATTGATAGAGAAGTTGACAAGGTCTCCCGCGAATATTGTAGTATCGAAAGATGTATTATTGTCGAATGGAGGAGCGACAGAAGGCGTAGTATTTGATCCTGTACAATTCGAAACGATCAACTGTACTTCTCGCTCAACTGTTGCAATCTTTACACCGTTTCTATATGAATCAACAACCACTTTTGTAGCGAAATTACCTTGAGTAAAGCTAGTAAATTCCATTGCTCCCGTATTCGGATCTAAGGTTGCCGGTGAATTCGAAGCGTTGAAGCTAGCATCTGGAGTTGGATTATCAAAACTAAATCCAGGTTCAAAAGGTACTGGAGCAGGGTTTGTTGGTGGGTTAAATGATCCAGATGGAAAATAGTCCAATGGAACACCCCAGTCAAAAGTTAAAGAGTCCAGATCTTGATCAACTGCATGTGGATTGTAGCTGTATGGCTCTCCTGCGCAACTTACGACGTAAGGTTCCTGCAAGAACTTTGGTGAATTATCCACACAACCTCCAGTTGAACCTGGAACTTCGTACATAGTTGCACTTATCGTTATTCCGAAGTTGGTTGGAGTTGAGATATTGGTAAGATTACCACTTCTTGAAAAACTCTCATAAGTAAAATGCCAACCATCAGAAGGAGGTGTTCCTGCCAAAGTAATTGGGTTACTTCTATAAATGATCTTTTCAACAGCTCCAACACCATTTCCTCCTCCAACGCCAGTTCCACAATCGAATTGTGTGGCGCCTCCTGCAGGAGTACATGAAGGTGAAATATCGACTCTGTCTACATAATCAACTTGAATGGTGGAAACTGTTGGATGCCCCCAAACACGAAGCTCTTCAAAGGTCGTGCTTACTTCAAATCCATTACAATCACGGTAAAAAAAGAGTTCAAAAACGTAGTCTCCGTTACCCTGACATTCCCAGGTGATCTCTCCACCCATTCCATGAGTCGCTCGCACACTGAAAGCAGCTGTTACAAGCAACAGGGTAAGTATCAAATTTCTGAAAATAGCAGTCATATGAAAGTAACGATCATTTTAGTTGTTTTATTATAACGCTAAGGAATTACTTAAGTTGCCTAATTTACTAGAGTTTATCCAGCTTTAACGATGATCAATTGATCCCACGATAAATACATGTTCGCTAATTCCATAATTCGTTCTGGTGTTATTGAATTTAGCTCCTCTAAAACTTGATTATAATAACTCAAATCAAGTCCATGTTTGTAAACGGATAAAAAACGATCCATTTGCGCAAACGGTCCATCTGCATTTTTCAGTAACTGACCGGTAACATAATTCTGAACCAATTGAAGTTCTTCAGGTGAGACTAATTCGGTTTGAAGTTTTTCAATTTCTGCTTTGATCGCCTGTATCGTAGCTTCTCGGTATTCTTCACCAACTTCGGTAGAAATGAAGAAATAACCCGTGTCTTTTAATTGAGCCACTCCAGACCCGATCCCATATGTATATCCTTTGTCTTCTCTGATCGAGGACATTAATCTACTTCCAAAGTATCCTCCAAGGATCGTATTTAAAATACTGAAATCTATGTAGTCCGGATGCTGCTTATTAAACAAAATACGGCCAATTCTTACCGCTGTTTGCAAAGCACCTTTTTTAGCTGAGTAAATTTCCGTCGGAGTGTAATTGTAATCGAATTTCAAATCTGGTTCATCATTTCTTTTGAAAACAGATGTCTGCTCAATTATTTCGTCTATTTCACCTTGTGAGAGGTTTCCAACAACTGCAACTTTCTGCAAGGCATTCAAGTAGTAATTGGAATGAAACGTAACGAGATCATCACGATCGATATTCTCAAAATCATCTCGTTGGATGAGTTGACCATAAGGAGAGTTTGGAAATATTTTAGCAATGAATTCTCTTCGAGCAAGGTGACTGACCTTTTCCATGCTGACATTGAAACGTTGTTTTCTATACGCCACGGCCTGGTTTATCTCTTTTTCGTCAAACGAAGCCTTGAAAATAGCATCAGTAACAATTTTTAGAATTTGTATGATATTTTCTCGAAGGCCTAAAACACTGACGATCGCTTCTTCCGTACCTATCTCAATATTTGTGAAACCACCCAATTGATCGATAGCTTCGTTGATCTCATCACTCGTCATGGTTTGTGTTCCTCCCAAGATCAGATCACCAACTATTCTGCTCAGTAGCTTGTCATGTTTACTGCTTCCCGCATCAAAAATCAGATCAACTTTTACAGCATTATCATCAACTTGAGATAACAAGAAGAGCTCTCCTCCATTTTTCAAAGTAAACTGTTGAGGAGGTAAAATATCTATCGTCTTGACTTTACGTGTCTGTGGAGCCTGTGTTCTATCCATTATTGTCTGATTTGATTGTAAGTCGCGTACAATTTTTTCGATCTAGAATTTTTTCTGCTTGCTCCATAATCTCTTCTGGAGTAATTTTTTCGTACTGTTCAGTTTCGAAATTTATACCATTAGCATCTCCAAGTAGTTCATGAAGACAAAGTCCTATACTTTTTTGTAGAGCTCCCTGCTCTGAAAACACTTTCGTGGTCTTTACTTTATTAATGATCTTTGTTAATTCCTTCTCCGTTATTTTTTCGGATTTCAGTTCATCGAGAACTAGATGGATCTCCTTTTCAACTTCCTCCGGACTGATGCCTTCAGATGGCTTGCCTGAGATCATCAATAATCCAGTATCAAATGATCCGAGAATGTATGCGTTGATCTCAGAAACCAAACCTTTCTCTTTTTTAAGACGTTTGTAAAGGCGAGATGATTTACCTCGTCCTAAGATGTCAGATAATATGTCGGCAGTGTAATAATGATCCTGATTTCTCCCAGGCATCTTAAAACCTAAATATATTGCATCACTGGGTACAGCACGTTCAATAGTTTTTGATCGATATTCTTCCTGCTCGGGTTCAATTGGTAAGTTTCGCTCTGGGACAGTTCTTTTCGGGATGTCACCATACCATTTATCCACAACTTTCTTAATGTATTCTAACTCAAAATTTCCTGAGATACACAAAATGGCATTTCCAGGATGATAATATGTCTTAAAGAAGTTTTTCACTTCTTCCATCGTTGCCTCTTCGATGTGTTTAATATCCTTTCCGATCGTAGCCCATTTATACGGATGTTGTTTAAAAGCAAGAGGTCGGAACTCAAGCCACATATCTCCATAGGGCTGATTCAAATAGCGTTGTTTGAACTCTTCGATCACAACACTTCGCTGAACTTCAAGACTCTTATCTGTAAAAGCTAATGACAACATCCTGTCACTTTCTAACCAAAGTGCTGTTTCCAGATTTTCTGCTGGAAGGATGTTATAGTAATTAGTCATATCATTACTAGTAAATGCATTGTTTTGACCACCGGCATTCTGTAAAGGGCCATCGAAATTTGGGATGTTAACCGATCCGCCAAACATCAAGTGCTCAAACAAATGAGCAAAACCAGTTCTTTCTGGATCTTCATCTCGTGCACCAACGTCGTACAAGGTATTGACCACCACCATCGGTGTAGTAATGTCTTTATGAAAAATCACCCTAAGTCCATTGGGTAATGTAAATCGTTTAAATTCGATCATTAAAATTGAAATTTACTATCGCTTTTCTGAGCTTCTAATTCTTGCTTATATGCAGTAACAATCTCATTAAGGATTTGTGCTGCAGGCTTGATGTCATGAATTAATCCAGAAACCTGACCTATTTCCAGTTCACCTTCATCTAAATCCCCTTCAAACATCCCTTTTTTAGCTCTTCCACGTCCCAGTAGTTCTTTGAGGTCTTCAACTTTTGCTCCTGTCCTGTAAGCTTCAGCAACTTGGTTGAAAAATGCATTTTTAATTAGTCGAACTGGGGTAATCTCTTTCAATGTCAGTTTTGTTCCTCCTTCCTGAGTTTCAACCACAGTATTCTTAAAATTGATGTGTGCAGATGATTCTTCCGAGGCAACAAATCGGCTACCGATCTGAACTGCCTCAGCACCTAAGTTCATAGCAGCGAGCATACCTCTTCCATCTCCAATTCCTCCGGCCGCTATTACGGGTATATCAACCGCATCAGCTACCATTGGAATTAAACAGAATGTGGTTGTTTCATCGATCCCATTATGTCCACCAGCTTCAAACCCTTCGGCTACGACAGCATCAACTCCCGCATCTTCTGCCTTTTTCGCAAACTTGACACTCGATACTACATGAACGACTTTTATTCCATGATCTTGCAAATGTTTTGTCCATGTTTTCGGATTTCCTGCGGAAGAAAATACGATTGGAACTTTATGTTTAATAACCGTCTCAATATGTTGGTCAATATCCGGGTAGATCATGGGTAGATTGACAGCAAATGGTTTATCTGTTGCTGCTTTACATTTTCTAACATGTTCGTCCAGAATTTCAGGATACATACTTCCTGAACCTATAATACCGAGTCCTCCAGCATTCGAAACTGCTGAGGCTAATTCCCATCCTGAACACCAGATCATTCCTGCCTGGATAATAGGATAGTTTATACCAAATAATTCAGTTATTCGATTTTTCATAATTACTTTACTTTTTCGGGTTGCCGAATATATAATAACCTTGTTTCTTACCTTTTTTATTCTTCAAATAATCGATTTCAAAGGTATAATTTGTCATATCTATATTCTGTATCAATTCTTCAATATCACTGAATGTGTAAATTCTTGGATAAGATGCTTGACCATCCCATGCATATGTAATAGGGATAATAGGAATTACATAGGTGAAGAACAGTTGTTTAAATGTTAATGGACGAACCATTGGAGTTAGAAATAAACACATCAACGCTACAATGATCAATGAAACGGGAAGAAAAAGCCACCAAAGTATTAATGGAATTCTATTATCCGCCATCTCATACATCAATATCGGTGTTTCGGCCTTGGCTGCTGACTCAAGTAAACGTTGTGCCTCATTTGGCCTTAAATGATGAAAGGCATTGAACATCGTTTTTAGTCCTGACGGTGTGGAGTCCAGATTCAACGCATTAATAGATCTATGATCATACCTCAACTGATCGAATTGAAGTTTGTTGACATAGTCGACATGTGATTCCGATGGATATAGATCCGTTAGGATAAAACTAGGTAACGTATCTGGTTGAGTTGCTTTTAAGTTTTTAAAGACATCTATCATAACCCCACCAGCACCAGATCCAAGGTCAACTACTTGGTTACTATTCGACTCTTTCAGTTTTTGATTGATCAACGTTGAAGCTGATTCAGTGATTCCCATTTTATTTAGCAGCACCCTTATTAATCTATTAAGGGAGGTGCGCATCCATGAAGGAAACCATGATTGGTCTTCAAATTCGAATAGTTGAATTCGTTTCATTCTGCAATGAGATTATTGTTTACCTTCCTTTTTCTGTAGCATCTTTTTGCTTGCAAGGAAAATGATAATGATTCCTGCAAGTACAAATGGGATGCTCAGCCATTGACCAGTATTAATGATCATTCCCGCATCGCGGTCCGCCTGACCGACCTTTACAAATTCAACAATAAATCTCCAACCGAAAATAAAGATCAAAAAGAATCCGAAGATCATTCCTTTTTTCTCCTTCATTGTTGTTTGCCAATAGAATCGATGAAGAACGAAGAAGCTGATCAAATAACCAATAGCCTCATAGAGTTGCGCTGGATGACGATAAACGTGTTGCAATTGTCCATCGACTACAACCATATTATCCATACTTTCCTGCATAAATTTGAATCCCCAAGGTAAAGTTGTGGGCTCTCCAATGATCTCGTGATTTACTAGATTTCCCAAACGGATAAAACAACCAGCAATTGCGATTGGTGCAACGATTCGATCCAGAATCCAAAACATGTTTCGTTTTGAAACATACCTGCTGTATAAAAAGAGTGCGATCAGTATCGCTATTGCGCCTCCATGACTTGCTAGTCCACCTTCCCATATCTTTATAATGTCGATTGGATTTTCTTTGTAGATATGCCAATCATAGAAGAACACATGTCCAAGTCGAGCACCTACAATAGTCGCAATTACAACATAGATCAATAGCTTATCCAACCATGCTTCCGGGACACCTTCATTTTTAAACATTTTTTTGATCACGTAAAAACCGATGATCAAACCAGTGACGAATAAGAGTCCGTATAAATTTGGAGTATTCCATCCGTCAATTAGCTGTGAAGAGACGTTCCATTCAATTCCTAGGATCACGATAATGTGCTTTTTTTGAGTTTGAATTCGAAAGATAATGGTTTTGGATGAAGTAATGGGGAATTTACCCAATACAAGGTCATATTAATTGTTATTACTTTCTCTTGTTATTCATTAGTAAGTATGAAAGGACAACAGAGTTAGACTTTTGGCTGTCGCAAAGTCGATTTTAATCTTTTCTTGGATCATAATCTTTCGGGGATAATTCATTTGAAATATTTTATTTATCGTCATTCAATTCTTTCTAAACGCCAATTTCCATGCGCTTAGAAATTTCAACAAGTATACTGAGGCTGAAAACGGATAAATGATTAATATTGAAATTTTTAAGTAAGGTTAGTATTCCGTAATGAAAAAATTCCCTTTCTACCGACAACCAGATCATATGGATTGTGGTCCAACATGTTTGCGCATGATCGCCAAGCATTATGGGAGGGTCGTTTCACTACAAAAGTTAAGATCACTTTCTGAAACAACACGAGAGGGTTCGGGTCTCAACTATATTGCTTCGGCAGCAGAGAATATTGGTTTTCGGTCGTTAGGTGTCAAGATCGATTTTAAAATGCTACAGGAAGATGCACCTTTGCCGTGCATTGTACATTGGAGACAGAATCATTTCGTAGTAGTTTATAAGATCACGAAAAGCAAAGTCTTTGTAGCTGATCCCGCTCATGGTATGCTACAATATTCTCATAGTGAATTTATTGAGAATTGGATCGGAAAAAATGCTACGAAGTCCACTGAAGAAGGAATTGCCCTGTTATTGGAGCCTTCTCCGAAACTGAAACAAAAGGAGGAAGATGACGAACATCAAAATAAAAAAGGACTCTCTTTCTTATTTAAATACCTCTTTCGCTATAAAAAGTTTATTGTTCAGCTTATACTAGGGTTGCTAGCGGGATCTCTCTTACAGTTGATCTTCCCGTTCTTAACGCAAAGCGTTGTTGATATAGGTATCCGTGATCAAGACATAAACTTTGTGTACCTTATTTTGATCGCTCAACTGTTTTTATTCGTAGGAAAAACTTCGATCGAAGTGATCAGGGGTTGGATACTGTTGCATTTGAGTACACGCATTAATATATCGTTGATTTCAGACTTTTTTATCAAGCTGATGAATTTACCTATTGCATTTTTCGATGTAAAGATGACCGGTGATATAATGCAGCGTATCAATGACCATCAACGCATCGAAAACCTGCTTACCGGTACTTCATTGAATACGCTATTCTCTATGATGAATTTGGTCATCTTTGGAGGCGTTCTCGCTTGGTACGACTATTTAAAATCTCGACTAAAAGTCTGGCATTAGAGCAAACACAAACAATTGGGTCCGGATTCATCAATGAATTAAAGAATATTCTGATCAGTGTATTTTCTGCTAAACTGGTAATTGATGGAGAGATTACCCTTGGTATGATGATGGCGATCTCTTATATCATTGGTCAATTGAATAGTCCTATTCAGCAGTTGATTCAATTGGTATACTCAGTCCAAGATGCAAAAATTGCGCTGGAACGATTATCAGAGATTCATAATAAAGAAGACGAGGTAGAAGCTGATGCGAACTATGTCGATGACCTTCCTGAAAATGCCGGTTTTGAGATCAACGATCTGCATTTCAGGTACACAGGGAATGAGGATGAGGTGTTGAAAGGGATCGATATGAAAATACCTGGAAACAAAGTAACTGCGATCGTAGGATCAAGTGGAAGTGGTAAGACAACACTCATGAAAATGTTGCTGAAGTTTTACGCACCAAGTAAAGGTGAAATTAAGATCGGTGGTATGAATCTTAATAATGTTTCACCGAAATATTGGAGAGATAGAAGTGGAACGGTGATGCAGGAAGGGTATATTTTCAATGATACGATTGCGAATAATATAGCTGTTGGTGTAGATCGAATAGATAAAGAACGACTGAGAAAAGCAGTGAAGGTTGCAAACATTCAAAGCTATATCGAAGAACTGCCGTTGGCGTATAATACGAAGATCGGTCAGGATGGAGTAGGAATGAGCACCGGACAAAAACAACGTTTACTCATTGCAAGGGCAGTATATAAAAACCCCGACTACATATTTTTTGATGAGGCCACAAGTGCTCTCGATGCCAATAATGAAAAAGTCATTATGGAGAATTTAAATACTTTTTTCAAAGACAGAACTGCTGTAGTGATTGCTCATCGTTTAAGTACGGTTAAAAACGCAGATCAGATCGTTGTGCTGGAGGGAGGAATGATCGTCGAACGAGGAACACATACGGAATTGGTTGCTAAGAAAGGAAGGTATTATGAGTTGGTGAAGAATCAGTTGGAACTAAATTAATTATGAATTTGGGAATTGAAAATTTATAATTCCTAATTAGAGTAATGGAAGAAGAAAAAGAAATAGAATTAAGGTCTGAAGAGGTACAGGAAGTACTTTCCCATGTCCCAAATTGGATGGTGAGATGGGGGATTTCTGTGATCTTTGGATTAATTGTGATGCTCGTTGTACTTGCGTGGTTCATTAAGTACCCTGAGGTTATAGAAGGACAGGTTCGTTTAACTACCGAAACACCACCTGTTAAATTGACTGCTCAGATCAATGCTAGAATTCAAAAAGTCAATGTTTCTAATGGTGACACGGTTCAAAAAGGTGCTGTTATAGCTGAGCTTGAAAACCCACTTGATAGTAGATCGGTTGAGACCTTAAATGAATTGCTAGACACTTTCATGCTACATTATGAGAACGATTCCCTGGGACCATATGAATTCGACTCTTCGATATCAAATTTAGGCGAAATTCAACCAACTGTAAACGAATTCAGGAGTGCAGCTGAAGAATATTTCTCGAGGAAATTTGAAGATTATAATGTAGATAGAATTAAAAATTTTGAAAAGCAGATCACTCACCATCAACATTTGAGTCATGTTTATACACTTCAAATGAAACGCGGAGAGAAGGAGCTTCAAAACGCAACCGAAAAAAATAATAGCGATAAAAAACTATACGAGAAAGGAGTGATATCAAAAATGGAATACTTTGCCGAAAGGTCGAAATATGTTCAGAAGCAAGAAGCCCTGGAAAATATCAAAACCCAGGTTATCCAGAATAATATCACGATCACTAACCTTGAGAAACAGTTGATCGAATTAAAATTCGAACAGGATGAATTGATCAGAAAACTACAGGTTAAACTTGAGACCTTATTAGATCAGATACAAAATCAATTGACAGGCTGGCAGCAGACTTATGTTTTGAAAGCACCTCATTCCGGTGTTATCGATCAACTCGCAGTTTTGAGTCTAGGTCAATCTGTTAAGGCTGGAGACCCACTTTTTGCAGTTCTACCCGAGGATCAAAAAGTGGTTGGGTATGTCGAGGTTCCTGCCCATGGAATTGGGAAAGTTGAGCAGAATCAACGCGTGACTATTTCTTTATCGAATTATCCAGCTCAGGAGTTTGGTCAAATAAAAGGTGAAGTAGTTTCCTTATCTCAGATTCCAAAACAGGATCCGAAAATGAAACAGAATACATATCTGGCGAAGGTAGAACTGACGGAGGGGCTGAAAACAACATACAATAAGGATCTTGAACATCAAGCAGAGATGGTCGGTACAGCATCTATCATAACAGAAGACTTGAGTGTTCTTCAAAGGATCTTCAATCAATTTAGAACGTTATTTGATGAATAAGTTCTCTGCATATTTGCTATTAGCATTGATCTTGATAGGTTTCTTAAACATTGAAGTCTATTCTCAAGAAGTATGGAGTCTGGATAAATGTATGGCTCATTCAGATACGGCGAATCTCAATCTGCAGAAAAAGCGAATCGATCTCACTATTTCAGAAGTTAATAGATCTCAAGCAAACTTAAATATGCTTCCTTCACTAAACTTAGGAGGTACACATGGATTCAACTGGGGGCAAAGTATTGATCCTTTTACAAATCAATTTGCAACTGATCGAGTACGAACAAATAATCTTTATGCAAGTAGTAATTGGAAGATCTTTTCAGGTCTGGAAAACTACTATTTAAGAAATGAGAGTGAACTGGATTATAAGAGAATAGAAAGAGAACTAGAGATCGAATCGAGAAACTTAAAAATGAATATAGCTGCTGCCTACATGCAGGCTGTACTTAATGACTATTTGATTGGAGCGACCAAAAGACAAGTAGAATATGCCGTTAGGTCAAAGGATCTAATTAAAGAAAAGTATGAGCTTGAGTATGTCACCAAGTATGATCTCCTTGCTATGACTAGTCAGTTAGCCATTGATAGTATGAAGTTGATCAGAGCCGAGAACAATAAAAAGTATAGCCTTTTACTTCTTAAGCAATTACTGAACCTTGATCAAGAGATTCAAATAGAGATTCCAGATATAGAAACGTTACAGAAGATTGAGTTGGAAGAGCCGAATTTTGATGTGTCCAGTTCCCCTGAGTATAAGTTGACACAATTAAATATTGATATTCAACGAACGAGGCTTAAAAAATCAAGAGCAGGCTTGATGCCTACAGCGGCTATAAATGGTTCTTTGGGGAGTGGTTATTCCGGGAATAATACCATTCTTGTTGGAAGTGAATTTTTACCGAAGCCATTCAATGTTCAAATGGAAGAAAACTTCTACCAGTCTGCTGTGCTTACTGTAAATGTGCCTGTTTTCAATCGAGGACGCGTTAGAACAGATATGAAATTAGCTGAGGCAGAGATCAAGAAAAGCCAAATTGATCAAGAAATTATGCTGCAACAATTGATTGATCGCTATGATAAATTAAATAATGAAATATCGAATGAGCGATTAAATGTAACTGCACTTCGCAAGGCTTTAGATGCAACAGAGAAACGTTTTGAGGCGGCACAAATTAAGTACGATGCCGGATCAATGAATGTTAAGGATTACCTTGATTTAAGGAATGAATTATTTAAGACGCGATCAGAATACTACACTTCAATGATCAAGCTGAGATTCAAAGAGAAAATAAGGAGTTACTTATTAGAATAAAAAAGGACGAATTTCTTCGTCCTCCTTTTTAATTATTATTCCTTTTCGGCTTTGATCGGATCAGCGATCTTGATCGGCTTTCTGTTATTGGATTTGAACAACAGTTTTTCAGAACGACCCTTCTTAAAGATCTTATTGCTGTTATTTTTTCCTTTTCTCAATGCCCTTTGCTCTTCTTCAGGAAGATGGATTACATCTTGACAGTCGGTCGAACAACAACCTTCATATTTAGCCTGACATTTTTCACATTGAATGAACAACAAATGGCATGCATCGTTTATGCAATTCGTATGCGTATCGCATGGTTCTCCACATTGATGACATACGGCAATTATGTCTTCAGAAATTCGCTCTCCTCTTCGTTCATCAAAAACGAAATTCTTACCAATGAATTTATTTTCTAAACCTTTGTCATCACAGTCATTAGCATATTTTATAATTCCACCTTCTAACTGATGAACCTTTTTGAAACCTCTATGCTTGTACCATGCTGATGCTTTTTCACATCGAATTCCTCCTGTACAATACATGACGATGTTTTTATCCTCATTTCCCTTGAGGATTTCATCTTCAATGATCGGTAAAGATTCTCTAAACGTATCAACATCTGGAGTTATCGCTCCTTTAAAGTGACCTACCTCTGTTTCATAATGGTTTCTCATATCAATGAGGATTGTATCAGGATCATCGATCAACTGGTTAAATTCTTCTGCCTTCAGGTGTTTCCCTTTATTCGTTACATCAAACGTATTGTCATTCAACCCGTCAGCTAAAATCTTTTTTCTGACTTTGATCTTGAGTTTCAGGAACGGGAATTCAGCCTCTGATTCATCAACAGCAATGTTGAGGCGAATACCATCTAAAAATGATATTTCGTACAGTTCATTTTTGAATTGTTCAAACTTATCCGCTGGAACTCCAATTTGCGCGTTGATTCCTTCAGTCGCCACATAGGTTCTTCCAACGATACCTAGTTTGTCCCACATTTGAAAAAGATGATCCCTAAAAACTTGAGGGTTCGGAATTGAGGCGTATTGATAGAATGAAACCGTCACAAATTTTGTTCCTCGTTCCTTTAACTTCTCTACCAATTCCTCTTTACTCAATTTATTCCACAGTTGCATGCTATGTATTTTTTTGATTAAAGATGACGCAAAGATAAATAATTCATATTGAATCATCGGATTTACTTGATTGCGCTGACCAAAAAACTGATTTTAATCAGCTATCAATTGTCACATGCATTTATGAATTTTATCACTTTTTTCGGTACTCGTAACAATTGTTACGTGCTAAAACTAAACAACTCTATAGTTTAGCATTAAACAAATCAGATCACAACTATGAAAGAACACTACAGCACATTAGTTATCGGTGGAGGGACTGGAGGGATCATGATCGCTTCACAAATCCTAGCTAAAGGATTAGATAAGAATGTAGGGATCGTTGAACCTGCAGATTTTCATTTCTATCAGCCTGCGTATACACTTGTTGGGGCAGGAACCTATGACCTGGAGGATACCAAACGACCTATGAAGAGTGTTATTCCTGCTGGTGCCGATTGGATCAAGCATAAAGTTGTAAAGATTGCTCCTGACGAGAATAAAGTGATCTTAGATAATAATGATGAAGTAGGTTATGATTATTTGGTTGTTTCTCCTGGATTGAAGCAAGATTTTTCTCTGGTTCCTGGACTTCAGGAGATCATGGATGATCCTGATTCCGGTGCAGGAAGTGTTTACACAGATCCTGAGAAAGTTTGGAGAAATATTCAAAATTTCAAAGGTGGAGTAGCTTTATTTACGCAGCCTACAACCCCGATAAAGTGTGGCGGAGCTCCTCAAAAACTAATGTATTTAGCGGAATCAGCTTTTAAGAAGACGGGAGCAAGAGATAAAACAAAGGTTGTTTTCGCAACAAACGGGAGTGTGATATTCGGAATAAAGCCGATTAAGGAAACCTTGATGAAGGTTGTTGACCGGAAAAATATAAACCTCAAATTCGGACATAACTTGGTTGAGATCGATCCTGAAGAAAAAATTGCCTGGTATGAACCCAACAAGAATTTGGGAGAATATAATGATCTAGGAGTTGAAGTATTGAAGAAAGATGATCGAATAGGGATCAAATTTGATTTTCTACATACCGCACCGCCTTCTGTTGCACCTGATTTCGTAAAAGAAGCTGGTTTAACAAAAGAAAATGGCTGGTTAGATGTTGATCAGTACTCTCTTCAGCATAATAAATACAAGAATATTTTTGGAATAGGAGACGTTGCTGGCTTACCCACTGCCAAAACGGGTGCGGCGATCAGAAAGCAAGTCCCGGTAGTGATCGACAATATTGAAAAACTTAAGAATGGAATCGATAACTTTGACAAAAAGTACAACGGTTATTCGTCTTGTCCATTAGTTACAGATTACGGTAAAATGGTGCTTGCAGAATTTGATTATGATGGGAAATTCACACCAGATCCCAAGCTAAAATGGATGTTCGTTTTTGATAGTTCAAAAGAAAGCTGGATACTATGGCTCCTGAAGAAATTTGGCTTGCCTTACCTGTATTGGAATAAAATGATGAAAGGTAAAGATGTTTAGCTGCTAAGAATATATTGAAGCTATAATTTTTCGAGAGCCTCCATTATTTCGAAATTCACAGAGGTAGATACCTTGCCAAGTTCCTAAGTTTAATTTTCCCTTGGTTATTGGAATAGTAACAGAAGATCCGACCATTGAAGATTTAATGTGGGCAGGCATGTCATCCGGACCTTCAAAAGTGTGTTCATAGAATGACTCATTTTCCTTGACAATATGATTGAATGAGGACTCAAGATCTGTTCTAACCGTGGGATCAGCGTTCTCGTTGATCGTTAATCCAGCGGAAGTATGTTGAATAAAAAGACTAAGAAGACCTTTTTCTGGTAGGTCGAGGTGCTGCAGAACATCATTAGTGATCAAGTGAAATCCTCGAGAATAAGGTTGTAATCTAATCGTGTGTTGTTCAATCATTGTTATTTACTTTTTAACGGTTCAAAAGCTTCAATTCTCATATTATTCAAATAGATGGTGTTTTCATTTCTATGCCAGATCTGAACTGTCAATCGATCCTCAACTGTTCTTGGTTCTGGAGTTAAATAGATCATTTCAACCGTGCACCATTCATTGAACGGACATTGATCTAAATCGGTTTTTTCCCATTTGTAGACTTTATTTCTGTAATCAAAACTTGCTGTTAATAAACTGGGTGTATCACTCGTTGAACCCGATTTGTATATGTTAGCGGTAATTCGAATAAAAGCATGATCTTTATCTGTTATATCACTGTATTTGATACGAATCGGATCTGAATAAGTCATGCTACTATCAATTATAAAAACACTTCTTTCATGGAATTTTTTTTGACCCGTACCATCAAAATCAGAGTTGAAGATTTCCTTACGTCGATATTTGCTTTGATCCTGAAAATCGATTTTCTCAGTGTTAGATCGATCGATCAATAAGAGTTCATCTTTCAGATCTTGATCAGGAGTTAAAGAACCGAAAGTTGCAAAATAGTAATCTTTTGTCATGCGATCTCCAGATATCACACCTCTGTAGAATTGAACACTCTGAAAAATATTTAGAGCTACCATTGAAATGATCAACACAGCTCCAAATGTTCGTAAAGCTTGATTCCTATTCCATAAATATTTGATGAGGTAACCTAATGGAATCATCATGACTACCATTGACGGTATCAAGGCTCTTTGACTAAAGGATTGTGCATACCACCAGCATGACCAACTAGAAACGAGATACAGGTTAAGAATAAAAAAAGTAAACAGAGGTATAAATAACTTTTTGTTTTTCCGGTATAACACCATAAAACCGAGTGTAGCTAAAAACATAATTGGAGTGTAGATAAACCAACCTTTTCTGAAGCTAAATAAAGTGTCTATTGTATGCGGACTTAATAGGTCTAGTCCTTCGGCTGGATTGCCATAATCTGTGAAGAGCAGATGTCCGGTCTTTATCTTCCAATAGATTAACTGAATACTTCCGATCAAAATAATGATCGTGGCAAATAATATTAGCTGCTTTAGTTCTTTTTTGAAAAGCTCTTTTCTGTTCTCAATTTGACTTGGCCATAACAGTGGAATTATCAAGCATACTATTTCTGTTGGACGAATAAGAATAAGTAATCCACAAGTAATCGCGAGATAAATGAGAGTTGATCTTTTTTGAGACTTATACCATTTCATGGTTAACCAAATGATGATAGTATATGCCGTAAATACAATGTTATGAGTCATGGCGTTCTGACCATGAAATGTAATATGTATCAGGTAATTTGTACCAAAGATCAAAATGATCATCAAAGCAACAGTTAGCCATTGGTTAAAGAAACTGCGGAGTATTTTGATCAAGAAAACAAGGCCCAGGACTGTGTAAAAAGTCGAGCCACAAAAAACAGCTATCTGATAAGGAAGTGAAAATCCATCAGCAGGATATGATGAAAAGGACGCTATTAGATGACCAATAAAGAAAAAAGGAGCATAGCAAATTGACCAACCCGATGTATATTTCATTACAAAGTCCCCGTCGGGAAGCATTTGTACCTGATAAAGTGTCTCACTACTCGAGTACTGGATCCTGATCTCATTTAAATAATTCAGCGCTTCCTGAGCATCACCATCAAAAATAAATGTAAGCGGTAAGTAGATATAATACCCAAATACGTCATAAGATATAGTATTGGAAGGGTAGTGTAGAATGCTGTTCACTACAACAAATATCAATATCAATAAAACAGTCCAGAAAAATGGTTTTCGAATCTGTTGCATATACCTTAGGTTCTATGATCGTAAAGTTAGGCTATTATTAAAACTATTTATATTTAGCTAATAATTTAATGTGAGTGCCCCCCAAAACTACCTTCATCTTTTACAAGATCGAAAACACCATTCAATAAAAATTCGTCTGTTTTCCATTTCTGATCAATCGCAACAAATTCATCATTCTGTCTTATGATCTGAATCGGAATCTTTTCAAAATGAAAACCGCCATTTTTGGAATCAACAACGCGTAACGCATAAGTTTTCTCCCCTAAAGTTGTCACGGCGGTATTTGGAAGAGCAAGCAAGGTGTCAGCTGTGAGTTTGATTATTCCATCTACATATGCACCGATCGTTAGATTTGTTAGTAATGAATCCGGGTGAGCATGTACAATGACGCGTCGATCACTCTTGACCTCAGCACCTACAAGGTAAATATGTGCTTTAAATGGACGCTCAACATTCCCATGTAATCCAAAATTGATTTGCTGACCAGGCTTTACATCTTTGATATCCTGTTCAAATACTTGTAGTTCTAGATGAATGTGCTCTGGATCAACTATAGAAAGTAATGGCTTATTATTACCCACCCATTCTCCAGTTGTAATATTGACAGATGAAATTATCCCATTTGCTGGTGCATGGATCGGGTAATTTCGGCTTAGTTTACCATCAAGAACACGTTTTGGTGATAAATTGATCAATAATAATTGCTCTTTTAGACTATTGGCCTCAGCCTCAATTGATTTAAAATCACTTTTAGCCTCTAAAAAGTCTTTTTTTGACACAATTTTCTCATCAAATAGCTTTGAACGTCTCTGATATTCCTGTTCGAGGTATTCACGTTTACTTTCTGCTTTAGCATATTTCTCCTGTAGTTCAAGTATAGCTGGATCTTCAATGATCGCAAGGACTTGACCTTTTTTGACATGGTCTCCAACGATAACATTAATTTTTTTCGCATAGCCGGGTAGGTAGTTACTCACGATATGTCGATTAGAAGGTGGAAGATCAACAATCCCCGTTGTTTTGATGCCCTTTCCAAAAGATTCAAAAGAAGGTTTACCTATCTCATATTCATTAACTGATAGTTGCTTAGCATTTAAAACGATTGTTTCGTGATGCGAATGATCTTTATCAAGATGTTGATCTGTGTTGTTTTTCGCGTCGTTGTTACAAGCAAAAAATATTCCTACAATAATTATATATGATATCTTTTTCATGATGCTAGTTTTATAAAATGAGATAGTTAAGTTGAATAACTGTTTGGTTGTAACCATTTAAAGTTACCAAGTATTCTAACCATATACGTTTTGCCGTTTCAAGGCTTTGGATATAATTAAAAAAATCGATCTCGCCTGCATCGTAGCTCTTCGTGGCTACGCGAGTAATTTCCTTAGCAAGTGAAAGCCCTTCGTTTTCGTAATATGACAATTGACTTTCAAAGTTTCGTTGCTGAGCTTCCAATTGTCTTTTAAAGGAAAGTAATCGGTATTCATAATCTTTAACTTTATATTCTTCTGCTTCAATCGCCAGTTTTTTTGCTTTTATTCGAGCTCTATCACCGAAGAAGAGTAGTGGTATTCGAATGCCAACTTGATAGCTATGAAGATAATCATCCAGGCCACTATTTGATCCCACCGCGTAATTTAAACTGAGATCAGGTAGCATACTATTTTTCTCTAGATCATAGTCATTTTGCTTTATTCCGAGATGGGCATTCATTACTGATTTACCTAATGCATATAGGCTATCCACAGAGCGTTGATCTAATTTTGGAAGATCTGAATGTTGAATTGTAAAAAGCGTATCCGATTGAATTAACCCTCTCATTTGTTCATACGCCTGATCTAACTCATTTCGTGAACGTTCCAACTCAATGTGGACTTTTCTTTGTTTCGATATTGCTGTTATTTTCTCAAGGTTATTTGATCCACCTAACTCGAATTTACGATCGGCTTTTTTTGTAAAGTCCGAATAGAGACTGTCGAGCAATTGAAGTTGGTCACGTTTGTTTTCGAGGTAAACCAAATAGTAATACTGCTGAGTTATATCCTGCAGAATTTTTGCTTTTTCAAATGTTAACATTTGCTCTGAAAGGTCGGTTTGAGATTCATTAAGGTTAGAACGCTTTCCATAAACGGTAGGAAAGGAGAAAGTCTGCTGAACTCCAAACTTCATGTTAGGTAGACCATTTGGAGCTATATCATTCTCATCATAAGAATTGTAAAATTCAGTTTTATCAAAAGTATATGATGTGCCTTCCAATTGTTGCCGCATTTCAACTTTTGAGTTTAACGATTTAAGTGATCGATTCTCTTGTACTGCAATCGATTTTAATTCATCGAGTGTTAACTCCGGTTTTTCCTGGGCACTTACGAAAGAACCACTCATGATCATCAGGATTACTAGGGTTGTAATAGTAGGTTTTTTCATCGAACCTTTTGATTTAATTAAAGAATATAGAACTGGCAGTATGATCAGTGTAAGTAACGTCGACGTGATTAATCCGCCAATAACTACAGTTGCAACAGGACGTTGTACTTCACCACCAGCTCCAGTAGAAACAGCCATCGGCAAAAACCCTAAAGCAGTTGTACTTGCCGTTAATAACACAGGTAAAAGTCTATCTTGCGCTCCTTTTACAATGACCTCTTTAACGTTCTTGACTGCCGAGAAGTCAAATGTTTTATAGTGCTCGATCAATATGATCCCATTGAGTACTGCGATACCGAAAAGTGCGATGAATCCAACTCCCGCAGAGATACTGAATGGCATATCTCTCAACCATAACAACAGAACTCCACCTACTGCCGCTACTGGTATGGCTGTGAAAATGAGAATAGATTCGATAACTGACCCAAAAGCAAAATATAACATGATAAAAATGAGGATAAGTGCGACTGGGACAGCATATAGCAAACGATTCGTCGCTCTTTGTAAATTCTCAAATTGACCTCCATAAGTTATTCTATATCCTGTTGGTAGTTCTAATCGAGTGTCCAAACGATTTTTAATTTGATCGACAACTGTTTGTAAGTCACTCTCTCTAACATTAACTCCAACAACTATTCGACGATTAGTTTGATCTCTGGAGATCTGTGCAGGTCCTTTCGTAAAACTGATCTCAGCTACTTGGTCCAGAGGTATCTTCTTTCCTAGTGGTGTGTCGATCATTAGTTCTTTTAGGTCATTTATAGATTGACGTTGATCTCCTCTTAGGCGGGCTACAAGATCAAATCGCTTTTCACCTTCAAATATGACTCCCATAGATTTTCCCGCAAATGCCATAGAGATTATGTTATTTAGTGTAGCGATATCCAAACCATGAATCGCCATTTTTTGACGATCAAATTTGACACGCATTTGAGGAAGACCCGTTACCTTTTCGACTGTAACATCACTGGCACCTGGTATATCATTTATCAATGACTTTATCTCTTGTCCTTTTTGTTGAAGTAGATCGAGATCTTCTCCAAAAATTTTGATCGCAATATCTGAGCGAACCCCAGTAATAAGTTCGTTAAACCTCATCTCGATCGGTTGAGTGAATTCAGCTTCAATACTAGGAATCACAGCCAAAGCTTTTTTAATAGAATCGGCAAGAGCATCCTTTGTTTGAGCTGAAGTCCATTCCGATTTTGGTTTAAGTGTAACCATGACGTCTACCTGCTCCATTGACATCGGGTCTGTGGGCACTTCGGCTGCTCCAATTCGGGTAACAGCTCGATCAACTTCGGGGAATTCAGCGATCAAGATCTTCTCTATACGGGTACATGTTTCAATTACGCTTTCAAGTGATTTTCCCGTTTTCATTACAGGTTGAATGGCAAAATCTCCTTCGTCAAGTTGCGGGATAAATTCTGCACCCATATTTCTAAAAGTGAATATTCCTAAGAAAATGAGTGCTACAGCTCCAGAAATTACGATGTATTTCTGTCGAAGGGCCCAATTTAAAGAAGGCTTATAGATTCTTTCAAAAGCAGAAATTATCCATCTGGAAATTTTAAATGATCTTTTCGTAGATGCATCTAAGAAAAGGGAAGACATAACGGGAATGTAGGTCAAGCAGGTGATAATGGCACCAATGATCGCAAATATAAAAGTCAGTGCCATTGGAATGAACATTTTTCCTTCGACACCTCCCAGGGATAGGATAGGTATGAATACGATGATGATGATCAACTGACCGAAAATAGCTGAGCGCATCATTCTAGATGCAGATGAAACGGTAACATCATCTTTTTCTTCGCTACTAAGACGACCTTTCTTTTCAGCGCGTTTGAATAACTGTAAAGCCGTAAACTCTACAATAATCACTGCTCCATCGATTATGATCCCGAAATCCAAAGCACCCATACTCATTAGATTTACATCTATGTTGAAAACATACATTAATGATAAAGCGATCAAAAAGCATAATGGAATGACTGAAGAGATAATCAATCCTGCACGAATATTTCCGATAAGCAGAATAACAACAAAAGCAACGATCAAAAATCCGATGACAAGGTTTTCGATCACGGTAGAGATCGTTTTGTTCACCAATTCACTTCGCTCAAGAAATGGTACAATTTTCACTCCTTCAGGTAATGACTTTTGAACTTCTGAAACTCTGGTTTTAACTGCCTTAATCACTTCATTGGAGTTAGCTCCCTTCAGCATCATGATCTGTCCCATGACTTTTTCACCCTCTCCATCTCCGGTTACTGCACCGAATCTAGGAGCATGTCCAATATCTACTTTGGCAACATCTTCAATATAAATAGGCTGACCATCTTTAACAGTTATTACCGTCGAACGAATATCTTCCAGATCTTCTATCAGTCCTTCTCCTCGAATAAAATATGCCTCATCTTCTTTTTCAATGTAACTTCCTCCAGCAACACTATTATTATTCTTTAATGCTTCAAATAATCCATTAATAGTGATCCCTTTTGCGTGAAGCTCCCTCGTATTGATCGAAACTTCATATTGCTTAAGGTAACCGCCCATGTATTTATTTCTACAACACCTTTTATTCCAGCTAGCTGTCGTTTAACGATCCAGTCCTGAATAGTCCTGAGTTCAGTTAGCGAGTAATCGTCTTTGTGTTCTGAGTCTACTTCTAAAGTGTATTGATAGATTTCACCGAGTCCAGTAGATATTGGTCCCATCTCTGGAGAGCCAAATCCTTCAGGTATTTTTTGTTCTGCCGACTTGATCTTTTCAGAGATCAACTGACGAGGTAAATAGGTGCCCATTTTGTCGTCGAATACTAATGTGACAACTGATAGACCAAATTTTGAAGTTGAACGGATCTCCTTGATCCCTGGAAGATTAGCCATTTCCAATTCAATCGGGTAAGTAATGAACTGTTCAACATCAAGTGTCGAAAGATTCCTGGAGGTAGTTAATACCTGAACCTGATTGTTTGTAACATCTGGTACAGCACCTATAGAAATACGCGATACACCATAGATTCCAAAACCTATAATGAATGCGGTAAATAATAAAACGATAAACTTGTTCCTTACACTGGAACGAATAATTGATGATAACATATAATACTGTTAAAAGTGAATGATACTTACTTTCTAACAGCTTTGCTTGGGAGGTTGTAATATTGAATATGTCCTTGAATTGGTGCAAGGAGCTTGATATACAAAAAAGTGTTCAGCAATATTCTCGTTGATCGCGCAATCAAAAACTAAACTGGGAATATCAACTTTCATGTCAATACACACATGATGTGAGTGGTTGAATGGAAGGTCATGATGCTCATCGTGTTCCTTAGATTCATGATTATCCTTTTCAGATCCGTAGTGCTTATTTAGAAAACTAAAGAAGTTATCACCATAATTTTTTTGATGCTCTTGATAGTGTTCAAAGAGCTTGGGCAATTTGACAACATCCTCAAAGCCCATGTGCAAAGATTGCAAAGCAAAAATAAATATTAATGGTATGAAGATGATTGCTTTCACGACACAATGATAGTCAACTTGAGAATTAGAATCAAATTAAATTAGTCGATCACCTCTAGCTTTGCAAATTTCAAAATCAATTTCTTTTGACCAACTCGCGGAAAGAAGACAGTAGCTTTTTGATCAGGAGCAGTTCCCTCTAATGCAGTTACTTTTCCTTTTCCAAATCTTTCGTGCATAACATTGTATCCAACTTTTAAAGGTTCTGAAGTACCACCTTTCTTTGTCGTGGAACCTCCAGAAGGATTTGATCTTTTAGCTTCACTCAATGGCTTTAAATTACCTTTAGGTCTTCCCATCATTCCAAAACCAGGCGATCGATCAGTTGATGGTCGTTGATGACCACTTAAGGATTTACCTCCTTTTTTACTACGTGTGTCACTTTCTCTATTCAAGAAGCTCTCTTCTATTTCATCAATGAAGCGACTTGGTTCAGCTGTGATCAATTGTCCCCACCGATAACGACTTACTACATATGATAAGGTACAAGTCTCTTCTGCTCTCGTCATTGCCACGTAGAATAATCTCCTTTCTTCTTCTAATTCTGTTCTGGAAGTTAGAGAAAGTTGAGAAGGGAATAGGTTCTCTTCAAGTCCCACGATGAATACGTGTGGGAACTCCAAGCCCTTAGAAGCGTGAATCGTCATCAAAGTGATCTTGTTTTTATCTTCCTCAGTTTCCTGATCAGCATCTGTTAATAGAGCAACGTCAATAAGGAAGTCACTGAGTGTGCCAATTTCATCAGCCTCTTCTTTTTGAACAGAGAACTCTTTGATACCTGCGAGAAGTTCCTGAATGTTCTCGTAACGCGTCACTCCCTCAGGTGATTTGTCATCATACAGTTCTTTTAGAATTCCTGATGATTTTGCAATATCCTCTGCTAATTCATATGCCGGTGCTTTATCAAGTTGAACGGCATAGCTCCTTATCTTATTTACGAAGTTGCTGATCTTGTTTTTTGCGCTACTTGAGATCGAAACAGGGTAACGATCAAAATCAGAAATTACATCCCACAAAGATACATCGTATTGGCGTGCCGCGATCATCACGTTTTCCATGGAGGTTTTACCAATTCCTCTTTTTGGGTAGTTGATCACTCTTTTGAGGGCTTCTTCATCCGCTGGATTTGCCGTTAGGCGGAAATAGGCGATCAGATCTTTGATCTCTTTACGTTGATAGAATGATAGACCTCCGTAGATCTTGTAAGGCATATTTAGTTTACGGAGAGATTCCTCAAAAGAACGAGACTGAGCATTTGTTCTGTACAGGATCGCAAAATCTTTATAGTCAGCTCCTGATTGCTGTTTAAGATCATATATTCGATTCACGATCACACGTCCTTCTTCATTATCAGTTAGACATCGAATAACATTGATCTGCTTACCTTGATCATTTGTTGTCCAAACGTCTTTTTCGATCTGATCTTTATTTCTTCTAATTACACTGTTCGCTGCCTCAACTATATTTTTAGTGGATCGGTAATTCTGCTCTAGTTTGTATAAAGAGTAATCCGGATAATCCTTTTTGAAGTTGAGAATGTTTTCAATATTCGCTCCACGGAATGAATATATACTTTGGGCATCATCTCCTACAACACAAATGTTCTCATGAACAGCTGCAAGTTTTTTTACGATAAGGTACTGCGAGTAGTTCGTATCCTGATACTCATCCACCAGAATATATTTGAATTTCTGTTGATAAAAATGGAGCACATCTGGAAAATCGCGCAGGAGAACATTTGTTTGATACAGCAAATCATCAAAGTCCATTGCTCCAGCTTTAAAACACCTTTGCTGGTAAGCTTTATAGATACGATAGATCTCTGGTTTACGAGCCATGCGGTCTTCACCAACGATCTCTGCATTTGCTTCATATGCTTCTGGTGAGATCAAATTATTCTTTGCGCTGGAAATCCTCCCGTGAACAGCATTTGGTTTGTAAACTTTATCATCCAGACCAAATTCTTTTATGATCGATTTGATCAGATTTCGGGAATCCTGAGTGTCATATATTGTGAAATTAGAAGGGTATCCTAATTTGTCCGAATTATATCTGAGTATGCGAGCGAAAACGGAGTGAAATGTTCCCATCGCAATATTGCGTGCCTCACTCGGTCCTACGATCTGTCCAATACGTTCAGTCATCTCGCGAGCAGCTTTGTTTGTAAAGGTTAAAGCCAAAATATTGAAAGGGTCGACTCCATTTCTCATAAGGTGTGCGATCCTGAATGTCAAAACTCTGGTTTTACCTGATCCTGCACCAGCAATGACCATCATTGGCCCCTGGATGTGTTCCGCAGCAACACGTTGACTATCGTTTAATTGGTCGAGATAATTCATAGCAGCAAAGATAAGAAGAACTAAAGGATATTCATTCTATTTTGAATGACAGAACTGTTAATAAAGTGTTGAAAATTATGATAGGACTGAAGTGGTTCTATTTTTCTTTTTGCATAAATTTGGTAGAGTCAATAAATCGGCCTAGAAAATTAAATCAACACCTACCTGTTAAAAAACAGCAACTTTTATCTCTAAATAGTTGCATTCTAAAATTAATTATCTATTTTTGCACCCCTCAAAGTGTTTTTGGGGTAATAGTTTATTGTAAAAATTTAAAGAGAAAATATGCCAACTATTCAACAGTTAGTTCGCAAAGGAAGAACAGCGCCGGTGAAGAAAAGCAAGTCAGCAGCACTTGATTCTTGTCCGCAGCGTAAAGGAGTATGTGTGCGTGTGTACACCACTACACCTAAGAAACCAAACTCGGCGATGCGTAAAGTAGCCAGAGTACGTTTAACAAATGGAAAGGAAGTCAATGCATACATTGGCGGTGAAGGTCACAACCTTCAGGAGCACTCTATGGTGCTTGTGAGAGGTGGAAGAGTAAAAGACCTTCCTGGTGTTCGTTACCACATCGTTCGTGGTGCAGAGGATACCGCTGGAGTTGAGGGTAGAACTCAACGCCGTTCAAAGTATGGTGCAAAACGTCCAAAAAAATAATTCATAAGTCATGAGAAGAAGAAAGGCGAAAAAAATTGAGATACTTCCAGATCCAAAGTTCAATGATGTTCAGGTAACAAAGTTTGTGAACAACATCATGTTGGATGGTAAGAAAAGTACAGCATTCAAGATATTTTACGATGCTATCGATATCGTGAATGATAAAGTAGAAGACCAAGAAGGTCTTGAGGTGTTTAAAAAAGCGATCGAAAATGTAACTCCTAGTGTTGAGGTGAGAAGCCGTAGAGTAGGTGGTGCAACTTTCCAGATCCCTACACCAGTTCGTGAAGGAAGAAAGCAATCACTTGCTATGAAGTGGATGATTTCATTCTCACGTAAACGTAATGAGAAAACAATGGCGCAGCGTCTAGCGAATGAGATCATCGCTGCTTCTAAAGAAGAAGGTGCGGCATTCAAGAAGAAAGAAGATACATTAAGAATGGCTGAGGCGAACAAAGCATTTTCACACTTCAGATTCTAAATAGATTAAGAGATGGCGAAAAGAGATTTAAAATTTACGAGAAACATTGGGATTATGGCCCACGTAGATGCTGGTAAAACAACAACTACTGAGCGTATCCTTTACTATACTGGTATTAGTCACAAGATCGGTGAGGTGCATGATGGTGCTGCAACGATGGACTGGATGGAGCAAGAGCAAGAAAGAGGTATTACAATTACTTCTGCTGCGACTACTTGTTTCTGGAATTACCAGGATAAAGAATATAGAATTAACATTATTGATACTCCTGGTCACGTTGACTTTACTGTTGAGGTAGAGCGTTCATTGCGTGTTCTTGATGGTGCAGTTGCATTATTCTGTGCTTCTTCAGGAGTTGAGCCACAATCAGAGACAGTTTGGAGACAGGCTGATAAGTATGGTGTTCCACGTATTGGTTTTGTTAATAAGATGGACCGTGCAGGAGCTGATTTCCTTGGTACTGTTGAGCAGATCAAAGAGCGTCTTGGTGGTAAGCCAGTTCCAATTCAGTTGCCAATAGGTGCTGAGGATGATTTCAAAGGTGTAGTAGACCTTATCGCTAACAAAGCGTTTATCTGGAATGAAGAAGATATGGGGATGACTTGGGAAGAAGTTGATATTCCTGCAGACATGGCTTCTTCAGTTGAAGAGTGGAGAGCTGAGTTGATCGAGGCTGTTGCTGAATCTGATGATGCATTGATGGAGAAGTTCTTCGAAGATGCTGATTCGATCACAGAAGAAGAGATGATCGCTGCGATCCGTAAATCAACGATCGATATGGCAATTACTCCACTTATGTGTGGTTCTGCATTTAAGAACAAAGGTGTTCAAACGCTTCTTGATGCAGTTATGGCATTCCTTCCTGCTCCAATTGATGTTGAAGCGATCGAAGGAACAAACCCAAATACAGAAGAAACAGAAAGCCGTAAGCCATCTATCGATGAGCCAATGGCTGCTTTAGCGTTTAAAATTGCAACAGATCCATTCGTGGGTCGTTTGTGTTTTGTACGTACATATTCTGGTAAAATTGAGGCTGGTTCTTACGTGTTCAACACACGTACTAACAAAAAAGAACGTATTTCTCGTCTATTCCAGATGCACTCAAACAAACAAAATGCTATCGATGTACTAGAGTGTGGTGACATCGGTGCAGCAGTTGGATTTAAAGATATCCGTACTGGTGATACACTTTGTGATGAGAAACATCCAATTGTTTTGGAATCTATGGATTTCCCAGAGCCAGTAATTGGTATTGCAATTGAGCCTAAAACTAAAGCGGATATGGATAAGCTTTCAGTTGGTTTGAACAAACTTTCTGAAGAGGATCCAACATTCCAGATCTCAACAAACGAAGATTCAGGTCAAACAGTAATCTCAGGAATGGGAGAGCTTCACCTGGAGGTATTGATCGATCGTTTGAAAAGAGAGTTTAAAGTTGAAGTAAATGAAGGTGAACCACAGGTTTCTTACAAAGAGAAAATTACTGCTGAAGTTGATCACCGTGAGACTTATAAAAAGCAATCTGGTGGACGTGGTAAATTCGCGGACATTGTTGTTAAGATCCGTCCTCAAGAGGATGAAGAAAAAGAAGGTCTTGAGTTCATCAATAACATTAAAGGTGGTAACGTACCTAAAGAATACATTCCTTCAGTTGAGAAAGGATTTGCTGATGCAATGAAGAATGGTGTTCTTGCTGGTTACCCAATGGATTCTATGATCGTTGAATTGAATGATGGATCTTTCCACCCTGTGGATTCTGATTCACTTTCATTCGAGGTTGCTGCGAAAATGGCATACAGAAATGCTGTGCCTAAAACACAACCAGAGCTTCTTGAGCCGATCATGAAATTGGAAGTTGTAACTCCAGAAGAAAACATGGGTGATATTGTAGCTGACCTTAACCGTCGTCGTGGACAAATGCAAGGAATGGATGATCGTTCTGGAGCAAAGGTTGTAAAAGCTACAGTTCCACTTTCAGAGATGTTTGGATATGTAACTACGTTGAGAACGATCTCTTCAGGTCGTGCAACTTCAACAATGGAGTTCTCTCACTACGATGTATGTCCTAAGAACATTGCAGAAGGAATTATTGATAAAGTAAAAGGAAACGTTTCCGCTTAATTTTTAAGTCGATGAGTCAAAAAATTAGAATTAAATTAAAATCATACGATCACAACTTGGTAGACAAGTCGTCAGAGAAGATCGTTAAGACAGTAAAAACTACAGGTGCAGTTGTTAGTGGTCCAATTCCATTACCTACGCACAAACGTATTTACACTGTGTTGAAATCACCACACGTTAACAAAAAAGCACGTGAGCAATTCGAACTATGTTCTTACAAGCGTCTGTTAGATATCTACAGCTCGTCTTCAAAGACAGTTGATGCGCTTATGCGTTTAGAGTTACCAAGTGGAGTTGATGTAGAGATAAAAGTATAATCTATAAATAAGTAAAGAATGCCTGGATTAATAGGAAGAAAAGTCGGAATGACTAGCGTCTACAGTGCCGAGGGTAAGGCAACGCCATGCACAGTGATAGAAGCTGGTCCTTGTGTTGTGACACAAGTTAAAACGGAAGACCGCGACGGATACGAAGCTATCCAATTGGGCTTTGGTGATCGTAAAGAAAAGAACACACCAAACGCACTAAAAGGTCATTTCAAAAAAGCAAAGACAGCTCCAAAGAGTGAGTTGGCGGAATTTGATGGATTCGAACAAGAGTTGAAACCTGGAGAAGAAGTAAATGCAGATCTATTTGCCGAAGGTGAATTAGTGAGTATTTCTGGAACTTCTAAAGGTAAAGGTTTTCAAGGTGTTGTAAAACGTCACGGTTTTGGTGGTGTTGGACAAGCAACTCACGGTCAGCATAACAGAATGCGTGCACCTGGTTCTATTGGTGCTGCATCTTATCCAGCAAGAGTATTCAAAGGAATGCGAATGGCTGGTCAGACTGGTAACAAGCGTGTGACAATTGAAAACTTGAAAGTGATCAAGGTGATCGCTGACAAAAACATTCTTGTAGTTAAAGGTTCTATACCAGGAGCCAAAGGTTCAACTGTATTAATTGAGAAGTAATGGAAGCAAAAGTTTTAGATACAAAAGGAAAATCTTCTTCAAGTAAAGTGACTCTTTCTGACTCAATTTTTGCTATTGAGCCGAATGATCATGCGATTTATTTAGATGTTAAGCAGCACTTGGCTAATAAAAGACAAGGGACGCACAAGTCTAAAGAAAGAGGTGATATTACAGGAAGTACGAAAAAGATCAAGAAACAAAAAGGAACTGGTACAGCTCGTGCAGGTTCTATCAAGAGTCCGATCTTTAGAGGAGGTGGACGTGTATTTGGTCCTAGACCACGTAACTACCGTTTCAAATTGAATACAAAATTGAAACGAGTTGCACGTCGTTCAGCACTTTCTTACAAAGCTAAAGAGGACGGGATTGTTGTTGTTGATGGATTGTCGTTCGACGCACCAAAAACGAAAGAGTTTAAGTCTATTCTTTCAAACCTTAAGTTAGATAATGAGAAAATACTTCTTGTTGTTGGTAAAAACGACGAGAATGTATACAAAGCTGCTAGAAACCTTAAGAATACAAAGGTTGTTGCTGCTGACTTGTTGAACACTTATGATGTGTTGAATGCGAAGAAAGTTGTGATTGCAAAAGATGCAGTCGAAGTAATTGAAAAGATCTTAAACTAATTGGTGATGAGCACAATTATAAAAAAGCCGCTAATTACAGAGAAAGCTACAAACGATAGTGAAATGAATAACCGTTTCACGTTTGTAGTTGACCGTAGAGCGAATAAGATAGAAATAAGAAAGGCCGTCGAGAACATGTATGGCGTAACTGTTGATTCAGTGCGCACCATGAATTATGGCGGTGGTAAACCCTCTATGAAATATACAAATAGAGGTATCGTTGAGCAACGTAACAAGCGCTACAAGAAAGCAGTCGTTACTGTTGCCGAAGGAGAAACGATTGATTTATTTACTAATGTTTAATTAATTAAAAGAAATGGGTCTTAAAAAATTAAAGCCTATCACTCCAGGGCAGAGACACAAACTTATCGGTGATTACTCCGAGATTACTAAGTCGACCCCAGAGAAAAGTCTTATGGCTTCTAAGAAGAAGTCAGGTGGACGTAACAACTCTGGACGTATGACTATGCGTTATCTAGGTGGTGGTCACAAGCAGAAGTACCGTGTTATCGATTTCAAAAGAGATAAGCACGATGTTCCTGCAACGGTAAAAGCAATCGAGTATGATCCAAATCGTACTGCACGTATTGCTTTATTGTTTTACAAAGATGGTGAGAAACGTTACATCATCGCTCCGGAGGGATTAAAAGTAGGAGACACTGTTGTCTCAGGAAAGAAAGCGACTCCAACTGTTGGAAACGCAATGTTCTTATCAGACATTCCATTGGGAACAATGATTCACAACATTGAGATGACACCAGGAAAAGGTGGAGTTATCGCTCGAGGAGCTGGTACGTACGCTCAGCTGAATGCACGTGATGGTAAATACGCAATCGTAAAGATGCCATCAGGTGAAACACGCATGATATTGACGAACTGTCTAGCATCTATTGGTGCCGTTTCAAATGGTGAACACAGTTTAGTTGTATCTGGTAAAGCAGGTAGAACTAGATGGCTTGGTCGTCGTCCACGAGTTAGAGGTGTAGTTATGAACCCAGTTGATCACCCAATGGGTGGTGGTGAAGGTCGTAACTCCGGTGGACACCCAAGATCGCGTAAAGGTTTACCTGCTAAAGGGTACAAGACGCGTTCTCAGAAGAAATATTCGAATAAGTTTATCATTGAGAAAAGAAAGAAATAGGATATGAGTCGTTCGTTAAAAAAGCCACCGTTTGTACATTACAAACTGGCTCAAAAAGTAGAAACAGCACAGTCCTCTGGATCGAAAAGTGTGATCAAAACGTGGTCTCGTGCCTCAACGATCACTCCAGATTTTGTAGGATACACGATCGCAGTTCACAACGGGAATAAGTTTATTCCAGTTTACGTAACAGAGAACATGGTAGGTCACAAATTAGGTGAATTTGCGCCAACACGTAACTTCCGTGGACATGCTGGAAACAAGAAAGATAAAAGAAGATAATTAAAACTTCAGTATCATGGGTGCTAGAAAAAGATTACAAGCCGAGAAAAGAAAAGAAGAGAATAAAAAGATAGCTTTTGCTACTTTGAAGGATTCTCCGATCGCTCCACGTAAAATGAGATTAGTTGCTGATCTTATCAGAGGAGTTGAAGTGAATAAGGCGCTTAATATATTGCAACACAATCCTAAAGATGCTTCCAAAAGCATGGCTACGCTATTGCGTTCAGCTATCGCTAACTGGGAGATGAAAAATGAGGATAAAAGCCTAGAAGATGAGCAATTGATCGTTAAAACGATCGAGGTTTCTCCAGCAGGAATGTTGAAGAGAATTCAACCGGCTCCTCAAGGTAGAGCGCATAGAATCAGAAAACGATCCAACCACGTACGTATCGTCGTGGACGGTGTAAAAAATTAAGAAATGGGACAAAAGACAAATCCAATAGGAAATAGATTAGGCTTTATCCACGGTTGGGATTCTAACTGGTATGGAGGAGCAGACTATACGGATAAAATTGTTGAAGATGATAAGATCAGAAGATATCTAAACGCTCGTTTGTCGCGTGCAAGTATCTCTAAGATCATCATCGAAAGAACACTTAAACTGGTTACCGTTACAATTAATACATCACGTCCAGGAGTGATTATTGGTAAAGGTGGTCAGGAAGTTGATAAGCTTAAAGAAGAGCTTAAAAAATTGACGAAAAAAGAGATCCAGATCAACATCTTTGAGATCAAACGTCCAGAATTGGATGCTCACCTTGTTGCGGATAGTATTGCTCGTCAAATTGAAGCACGTATCTCGTTCCGTAGAGCAATTAAGATGGCTGTAGCCTCTACAATGCGAATGGGTGCTGAAGGTATCAAAGTGAAAATATCAGGACGTCTGAATGGTGCTGAAATGGCACGTTCGGAAATGTACAAAGACGGAAGAACCCCTCTCCACACTTTCCGTGCTGATATTGATTATGCATTGTCCGAAGCTCACACAACTTATGGTCGTATCGGTATTAAGGTATGGATCTGTAAAGGTGAGGTATTCGGTAAGCGCGATCTTTCACCAAATATTGGGTTAGAATCTCAAAAGAAAGGTGGTCGTCGTGGTGGCGGTGCTAGAAGAAAGAGAAAATAAGTTGAATTCTTAAAAAGTACTGAAGATGTTATCACCAAAGAAAACCAAATTTAGAAAAGCTCAGAAAGGACGAAATAGAGGTATTGCTCACAGAGGTAGTACAATCTCGTTTGGTTCTTTCGGTTTGAAAACCTTGGAGCCGGGATGGATCACATCCAGACAGATCGAAGCTTCGCGTATAGCCGTTACCAGATACATGAAGCGTGAAGGAAAAGTTTGGATCCGAATCTTCCCAGACAAGCCTGTTACTTCGAAACCTGCAGAGGTTCGTATGGGTAAAGGTAAAGGTGCTCCTAGTCACTGGGTAGCCGTTGTTAAACCGGGACGTATTTTGTTTGAAGCAGATGGTGTTCCTTACGAAACTGCAAAAGAAGCACTTCGTTTGGCAGCTCAAAAGCTTCCTGTAAAATGTAAGTTCGTAGTTCGTAACGATTATGTTATGCCAGGAAAATAATTAGAGAAATGAAACAAGAAGAAATCGTTCAGTTATCGTTGGAAGATCTTAAAGATCGTCTAGATGAATCAAATGAGAAGATGGAGAAGCTAGTGTTAACTCACAAAGTATCTCCTTTAGAAAATCCTCTTCAGATTCGTTCATTGAGAAAGACAATCGCAAGATTGAATACGGAATTGACTAAAAGAAACAAGGAGGCTTAATTGCTAACTTAGAAATTGGCTTGAAATGGAAAAGCAAAATTTAAGAAAAGAACGAACGGGTGTGGTAACGAGTGATAAGATGGATAAGTCTATCGTTATCGCTGTAGAGCGTAAAGTAAAACACCCTAAGTATGGTAAGTTCATAAAAAAAACTGCTAAATTTGTCGCCCACGATGAAAAAAATGACTGTAACGAAGGCGATACAGTGAGAATTCGTGAGTGCCGTCCTTTGAGTAAATCAAAGAACTGGAGACTAGTAGAAATTGTAGAAAGAGCTAAATAATCATTAGAAAATGATACAACAAGAATCAAGACTTGCAGTGGCCGACAATAGTGGTGCGAAAGAGGTTTTGTGTATCCGTGTACTCGGAGGAACAAAACGTCGTTACGCTTCTATTGGCGATAAGATAGTGGTCTCTGTCAAGAGCGCAATGCCCTCTGGTGGTGTCAAAAAAGGACAGGTAGCCAAGGCTGTGGTAGTAAGAACGAAAAAAGAGATCCGTCGTCCAGATGGTTCTTACATTCGTTTTGATGATAACGCCGTGGTTTTATTAAACCAAACGGATGAAATGAGAGGAACTCGTATTTTCGGACCAGTAGCTCGTGAGCTGCGTGAAAACAACTATATGAAGATTGTTTCACTGGCTCCTGAAGTACTTTAAAATCGTAAAGTCATGCAAAAGAAATTACACATTAAAGTAGGCGATGCCGTTAAAGTTTTAAGCGGAGAACATCGTGGTCAGGAAGGGAAAGTTCTTTCGATCGACAGAACGAAGGATCGTGCAGTAGTAGAAGGTGTAAATGTGATCAAGCGTCACACTAAGCCAGATGCTGCAAACCCTCAAGGTGGTATTGTGGAGAAAGAAGCGGGTCTTCACATTTCCAACCTCATGCTTGTTCACAACGGAGAACCAACACGTGTTGGACGTCGTGAAGACAAGAATGGAAAGCTAGTTCGTTACGCTAAGAAATCAGGAGAAGATATTAAGTGATGAGTTATACACCAAGACTTAGAGAAATGTATAAAGCAGAGGTAATTCCTGCTTTGACAAAGAAATTCGGTTTCAAATCATCGATGAGAGTACCTAAAATTGAGAAGATCGTGATCTCTCAAGGATTAGGTGAAGCTGTTGCTGATAAGAAAATCGTAGATAGTGCGATTGAAGATATTACAGCAATTGCTGGTCAACGTCCGGTAGCAACTTACTCAAAGAAGGACGTTTCGAACTTCAAATTGAGAAAAGGTATGCCGATTGGAACTAAAGTTACACTTCGCGGTGAGCGCATGTATGAGTTTTTAGATAGACTTATTTCAGTTGCTCTTCCAAGAACACGTGACTTTAAAGGAGTTCCAGCTAAAGGCTTTGACGGTCGAGGAAACTTTAATATGGGTGTTAAAGAACACATCATATTTCCTGAAATCGATATCGATAAAGTAAATAAAATTTTAGGAATGGATATCACCATTGTAACAACAGCTCCAAATGATGAGGAGGCTAAAGCGTTGTTAGATGGATTTGGATTCCCATTCACAAAAAAGTAAAGATATGGCAAAGGAATCAATGAAAGCGCGTGAGCGCAAAAGAGAAGCCCTAGTAGAAAAGTACGCTGAGAAGCGTAAAGCTTTGAAAGAAGCTGGTGACTGGGACGCACTTCAAAAATTGCCTAAAAACTCTTCAAAAGTAAGATTACACAATCGTTGTAATCTAACTGGTCGTCCAAGAGGTTACATGCGTCAGTTTGGAATCTCAAGGGTAACGTTTAGAGAAATGGCACTTTCTGGTAAAATACCAGGAATTAAGAAATCAAGTTGGTAATCATCTATAGTTAGGAAAGATATGAACACAGATCCTATAGCAGATTTTTTAACTCGCATCAGAAATGCGAGTAGTGCACGTAAGAAGGTTGTTGAGATCCCATCTTCTAACACTAAGGCTGCGATGGCTAAGATCCTTTTTGAAAAAGGATACATCAGCAACTACAAAGTTGAAGAAGATGATAAACAAGGAATCATCAAGATTGCACTAAAGTATAACCCATCAACGAAAACTCCGGCAATTACAAAAATGCAGAGAGTTTCAACACCTGGGTTAAGAAAGTATAGTAACTCAAAAGAACTTCCAAGAGTACTTAACGGACTTGGAATTGCGATTATCTCAACTTCGAAAGGAGTTATTACAGATAAAGAAGCAAGAACACAGAACGTTGGAGGTGAAGTACTTTGTTACGTTTATTAATTATTAAAAGCATTATTGAGCAATGTCAAGGATAGGTAAATCCCCAATAAGCATCCCGAGTGGAGT